>Ga0326728_10002801_pt1 | contig 56867 bp, 41 predicted proteins | sample MB3enrmetagenome_FD_207602 | JGI IMG/M metagenome (GOLD analysis project Ga0326728, IMG submission 207602) | Lab enriched peat soil microbial communities from McLean, Ithaca, NY, United States - MB31MN | ecosystem: Environmental > Terrestrial > Soil > Wetlands > Peat | place: USA: New York... | reverse complement strand
AGATCTCCCGGTTCACCGCCTCATCGCCGGTAGCGGCAATCACCAGGCAGGCTCCATCCAGGTCGGCAGGCAGGAACTCGCGCGCAATCCATCGAACACGGCCCCCTGCCGCCAGCCGGCGAATCACTTCGCTGGCCTCCGGAGCAACAACCTCCACGGCCGCACTCGCTAGCAGCAGACTTTCTATCTTCTGCTCCGCAACCCGGCCCGCCCCCACCAACAGGCAGCGGCGGCCCTCGAGCTTGACGAACATGGGAAAGAGATTCGCCACGCTTCAGCCCTCCACCCCATGCGGCGGTGGCGCTTGCGCTACGTCGCGCATCACTGCCGCGACGTTGGCCATGCCGGAAAGAAAATTGCGAATCTCGCCGTTACTGTGGCGGGCAAAAAACTGGCGCAGGTTCTCTCCCGGAAGGTGCTGTTCCGAATAGCGCGTCATCAGGCGCGCAATCGCTTCCGGCACATCGGCGGCCAGACAACGGTACCCTACCGGCCGTGCTACCGACTGCTCGCGGCCCACCGCCCCGCCCACACAGAAGTAGTAGGCATCCTGAAGCCGGCCATCGACTTTGATCTTCTTGCCTTCGAGGCCAATGTCGGCAATCCAATGCTGCCCGCAACTGTTCGGACATCCCGTGACGTTCAGCTTCACCTGCTGATCAAAGCCGGGCAGGCGTTCCTCCAGCTCTTCCACCAGCCAGCGGGTGAATCCTTTGGTCTCCGTAATCGCCAGCTTGCAGTATTCCAGCCCGGTGCAGGCAATCGCGCCGCGCCAGAAGACCGACCCGCCCACCGGCAAACCGGCGGCTTCCAGTTCGCGAGCCAGTTCCCCGGTGCGCTCTTGGCGCACATTGATCAGGAGAAGGTTCTGCATGTTCGTGGTGCGCAACTCGCCGCCGGCAAAACGCCCGGCCAGCTCCGCCGCCGCCTGCAATTGATCGGCGGTCAGCCGGCCACGCAGCACCGCCGCACCCACAAAGCAGTACCCTTCCTGCTTTTGCGCATGAATGCCCACATGGTCGCGGTAGAGATCGTCAGGTGCCTGCTCTTCCACGGCCGGATCGAGCCGGTATCCGAGGCGGCGATGCAGCTCCGCGAGAAACGTCTCCGCGTCCCAGCCATGCTTTAGAAAGAGAAACTTCAGGCGCGCCTGCTCGCGGCTCTGCCGCAGGACTTCGCTATCGCGAAAGATTTCCGCTACGCTGCGCACTACGGGCACTACCTGGTTCCAGCCCACAAACGCATTCAACCGAACCGCCAAGTGGGGTTGCGCCGAAAGTCCGCCGCCGACGCGCAACGAGAACCCGCGCTCTTCAACGTCTCCCGCCCGCTCGCGGACCACGCCCGTAAGGCCCAGGTCGTTAATTTCGGGATAAGAACACCAGGAGCGGCAGCCGGTAACGCATATCTTGAACTTGCGCGGAAGGTTGTAGAATTCCGCATTGCCCACGAAGTAGCGGTTCACCTCCAGCGCCAGCGGCGAGGCATCGAAATACTCTTCCGCATCCACTCCCGCCAGCGGGCAGCCCGTGATATTGCGCGTATCGTCGCCGCACGAGCCCATGGTGGTAAGTCCGGCGCGCCACAACGTTTCCAGCAAGTCGGGAAGGTCTTCGATCCGGATCCAGTGCAGTTGGATATTCTGGCGGACGGTGATGTCGGCGATTCCCCGGGCATAGCGCCGGGTGGCTTCGGCAATGGCGCGCGCCTGATGGCTCAGCAACAAGCCGTTGGGAATGCGAATGCGCACCATAAAATAAGGAACGGCCAAGCCTTCGCCGCCGGTGCCACCCACCGCCCCGGCGCCGTCGCCCTGGGTGTACACGCCCCAAAACCGGAAATACGTCCCCAGCCATTCTTTGGGGATCGATTCGAACCCCTGGCGGGCAAAGCCGCGAATCTCGTGCAAGCACTCCCAGGGATTCTTCTCCCGCTTGAGCCGTTCCGCCCTCTGGGCTTTAGTTTCCTTCACCTGCTCCGGCATCGGTCCTCTCTCCCGGCGAACCGCTTTGGTGCTTAGACGCCGGAATCAAAACGTAAGATGCATTATGTCGATCACTTTACTCAAGATTAGACAAGAGCGGGTATGAATAATTCCTATGGCAGCTATTGGGAAATCCGGGGGTACTTCACCAAAGGCGGTTGAGGTGGTAGGCGTTGAACAGATCCTCGTTGCTCACCAGGGGAAGGGGCGGCCGGCGTTGCCTTCGGGCGGCGATTGTGCGCCTGCACGGCATCATAGTACCTTGGGCAGGGCTTCCAAAGTTACTTCTCATCCGACCACGGAGGTGCTTATGAATGCGCGTTTATCCTTGCTTTTCACCGTCCTCGGTGGCAGCGCCTTGTTACTGGCCCAGAGCGGAGCCGGTGAGCCGGCAGCCGGCCAAATGCCGATGCACCCGCAACCGGCAATGGCCCAGAAAGTCGTCATGCTAAAGAATGCCCAAGGCGAGAGCGTCGGAACGGCGACGCTGCGGCAGGGCCCGAAGGGTGTAGTTGTGCGCCTTGATCTCAAGAACCTGCCTCCCGGAGAACATGCCGTCCATTTTCACCAAGTGGCCAAGTGCGACCCGCCGGACTTCAAATCGGCTGGCGGCCACTTCAACCCTACCCATGCTCATCATGGCTTGAAGAATCCGCAAGGACCGCATGCGGGAGACATGGAGAATATCACCGTGAAACCGGATGGCACTTTTAAGGGGATACTGATCAATCCGCGCGTGGTACTGGGCGACGGCACCGCGGCCAACTCACTGTTCTCTAACGGCGGTACGGCGCTGATGATCCATGCCAAAGCGGATGATATGGTCTCGGACCCGGCGGGCAATGCCGGCGGCCGCATCGCCTGCGGGGTGATAGCACGGTAAACGCTAAATGTAATACATGGGCTCGTCTTCGGCGCTTTTGCACTGTTTGCTGATATCTTCCAGGGTTTTCTTTTGCAGAATCGCCACCGAAGCGTGGCTCAACTCTTCCCATACGGTTCTGAGCACGGCGCGCGCCACGAAACGCCGCCGTCCCTGGCTCAGGAAATTTACGTTCTTCACCGGCCCTTCCAGGGCAACCGCGGCTTCGAGCAGCGTAATTTCGCTGGCCGGGCGCGCCAGGGCATAACCGCCCTGACGTCCGCGGGCGCTGACCACGAAGCCCGCCTTGCGCAGGATCAGCATCAACTGGTCGAGGTATTGCTTGGGAATTCCCTGCCGTTGCGCAATCTGGCTGACTTGCACCGTCTCCTGCTTCCGCGCCGCCAAATCCACCAGCGCCAGCAGTCCATATTCACCGCGCCTCGAAAGCCTCATACGCAAATCATGAGCGGGTTACTTGGGATTCGTCAAGCCGGAACACCTCTCCCGCCGCCGGCCGCCGTTTCCCGCTGGAGCAGAGTTCGCGTTTCTCTTTTGAAGTCTCGCGCCGGCAACATTTGCCGCAGCCCAATTGCACAATGGGTATAATCCACATGTGGAGAAGACGGTCCGGATTTTTGCCAGCTTCGAGGAAGCCGAAGAGGCCGATGCCCGGCGCGATGCGGCACTGGCGCCCGAGGAGCGCCTTCGCATCTTAATTGAACTCCGTAACCTTCGCCATCCCGATGCCGCTGAACAAAGACTTGCGCGAGTTGCTCGCATTGTTCAACTCGAACGAAGTTGAATACCTGATTGTCGGCGCGTTTGCGGTAGCGTTTCATGGCTACCCCCGCTACACCGCCGACCTCGATGTGCTCATACGGCCGACTCCCGAGAATGCTGCGCGTTTGTTGCACGTCCTATCGCAGTTTGGGTTTGGCGATCTCGGCCTAAAGGCCGCCGATTTCCAGGAGTCCGGCGCGGTCATTCAGTTGGGAGTATCCCCAAACCGGGTAGACCTGCTTACATCGGTATCCGGCGTGAGCTTTGAGGAAGCCTGGGAGTCCCGCCAAGACGGTCAACTGGAAGGAATTCCTGCGCATTTCATTGGCCTGGAGGCGTTGCTGCGAAATAAGGGATGCACCGGCCGGGCCAGAGACCTTGGCGACGTCCAGGAATTGCAACGGAGAGATCGGGCACGCTCCACGTGAGCGGCCCGGAAGGCGGGCAGCGAACCTCTGACCTTACTCTTCCGCGGTCAGTTCTTCGTACAGCGCTTCCGTTAGCTGCTGCTGCCGTTCGGAATCGAGCTTGGCGCCGCCTTGGCTGACGTAGAAGACGTCGATGGCGATGTGTCCCTGCGTATCAATCAGGGCGACGTCGATATTGCAGCTCTGCTCACTCAGCACCGACGCGATGGAATACAACAGTCCGATGCGGTCGCGCGCCACCACTTCCACGATGGTGCTGTGCGGCGAAGTCTGATTATCGAAAGTGACCTTCGGAGGTTGCGCCACGCTCGGCCCCGGCTTCAGCGCGCGCTTGCGCGCGCTCAGCAGGCGTTGCACCGGCACGTCGCCAAAAAGCACGTCGCGCACGCTGCGCTTGAAGCGTTCCCGCTCCGGCGGGTTCAACTCGAGGGTACGGAAGGGATCGTGAAAGGCAAATACATCCAGGATCACGCCCGCCGCATTGCAGAACGCGTCGGTTTTGACAATATCCATGCCCCAGGCCGTCAACACTCCCGAAACATCGGCGAATAATCCGGGCCGGTCGCGCATGACCACGGTAAGGCGATTGAGATCGGGGCTGACGTTCAGCTCCAACTGCACCGCCGATTCCTGCAGCCGCGCGGCCATTTGGGCATGAGCGATGATCTTCTCGGGCGCATGGGTGAGCAGGTAGCGGCGCGGCAGTCCTTCGGTAAAGGCGGCGATCGGCGCGCGCTTCTCCTCCGGCAAGTCGCGCAGGTGCGCGGCCACTTCCGCATCCGCCAGCTCCGCCTGTACGCGCTGGTCGTCGAGCGTGCGGTCCAGAAAGTTGGAAGTCTGCACGTACACGTGCCATATGTCTTCCGCTTTCCAGGGGGTAAGCGCTTCCGGGTTCACCGCTTTGATATCGGCATAGGTGAGCAAACAGAGCATTTTCAGGCGTTCGGAAGTGCCCATGCGCGCGGCCAGCGCCTGGATGGTCTCGGGAGCGAAGATGTCGCGGCGCGTCATGGCGAGGGAGATTTGCAGGTGCTCCTGGATCAGGAAGCGCACCACTTCCTTCTCGTCGCTGCCCAGCTCCAGGCGCTTCATGGCGGCTTCCACCAGATGCATGCCGGCCTCGATGTGCGCGCCGGCGGGCTCGCCCTTGCCCACGTCATGCAACAGCAGCGCCAGGAACAGCAGCTCCGGACGCTCGATTTCCCTGATCAGCGCCGCGTATTTCCCGTCCAGCTCGGTAGGCTGCGGCTGGCGCAAGGCGTGCAGATTCTCGATGGTCCGGATGGAATGCTCGTCCACCGTGTAACGGTGATAATAGTCCCGGATCACCAAGGTATCGATCTTCCGCCATTCCGGCAACAACAGGGTGAGCAGGCCCAGCGCATGCATGGTGCGCAGCGCCTGCGCCGCGTGGGGCAAGCTGAGAATGAGCCGCAGCGAAGACCACAACTCCGCTCCCGGCACGGGCTGGGTCGCCATGGCCGGCAGGGCGCGGGCAATCCGCAGTTCCGTGTCCGGGCTGAGTTTGAAGCCATGGCGCGCCACAAATTCAAACAACCGCAAGATGAGCCGGGCGTCCGCCGCGGCCGACGGCTGCTGCAAATAGAGGCGGCCCTGGGTCACCGAAAAATCGGCATTGGAGACGCGCGAGCGCCACTGCTGATACGCCTGGTAGAGACTCGAGCGCCCGGGCGAGACATCTTCCAGCATGTGCGCGCTTAAACGGCTGATCGCCCGGGCATGACGGAAGTAGTCGCGCATCCACGCGCTGGTGGCCAGCGGCTGTCCGGGAGAGCCGCCGATCCCCAGGGCCGCGGCTTCGTCCTGCGCCTCCCAGGACAACTGGTTATCGTCACGGCCGGCGCGGTAATGCAGGAAGCAGCGCACGGCGAACATGAAGTCCAGGGCGCGCGTGGCCTCGTCGCGCAAAGGCGAAGGAAACGACGCTTCCGGCGGCGCCGAGCGGTGCTTCTCGAAGTTGGAAATCACGCCCAGCCACCAGGCCACGTTGTAGTCGCGCAAGCCGCCCGGGCCGTCCTTCAGGTTAGGCTCCAGATGGAAGATCGTGCCGCCAAACTTGCCGTGCCGCCCACGGGTAAGCTGCACCAGTTGCTGCACCAGCGGCTGCCGCTCCCGGACCACAAGCTGCGGCAAGACCTCTTCGCGGAGGCGGGAAAAAAGCTGGCGGTCGCCGGCCAGATAGCGGCAATCCAGCAGGGAGATGGTGAATTCAATATTTTCGTAATCCAGGCGGCCGCACTCCTGCAAGGTGCGGGTGCTATGGCTCACCCGCTGCCGCAGGTCCCACATTTCCTGGCATAGCGTCCGGATTTGGTCTTTGCGGCTCTTTTCGCTGGCTTCGTCGGCAAACAGGAACAGAAGATCGACATCGGAACCGGGGAACAGGCTGCTGCGGCCGAATCCCCCCAGCGCAGCCAGGCAGAATGAGGGCGGCCCTCCCGCCTCCCCGGCCACCAGGGCCTGCCAAAGTTTCGCCACCAGGGAATCCACCAGCGCCGCGCGGCCGCGCACCACGGCGCGGCCGTCCTGATAAGCCTCAAAGCTTTGACGGATACTTTCGTTTTCGCGGTCGCATAGCTGCCGCAGCGCGCTGGACAACGCGTCCGTTTTCACAGAATTCAGCTTTCAGCCATCAGCTTTCAGCAGCCAGCCGGCCTGATGCCTGCCCTGGGGACGAGCGCCGGAAACCGCGCGATGCTTCGGCCTCTCCGCTTACGGCGCCGGCATCTTTCCCAGGTTCCGGCCGCTGAAGCGCCAGCCATTAGCATTATGCGGCCAGCCAGCCACCAATCCCTGGCGCCCGGCTGACCGCTGACCGCCGAAAGCTGGCAGCTCCTAACTACAGTGCGGCTACGCCGCGCTCCTCGTTGCGGATACGAATTGCTTCATCGACCTTGGACAGGAAGACCTTCCCGTCCCCGATCTTACCCGTGCGGGCATTGGTTAAAATCGCCTTTACGGCCTTTTCCACCAGTTCATCCGCCAGCACGATTTCGATTTTAACTTTCGGCAAAAGATCCACCGTATATTCCCGGCCGCGGTACACCTCGGTGTGTCCTTTCTGCCGTCCGTGGCCGCGCACATCGAAGATGGTCATGCCGTCTACGCCCACTTCCAGGAGGGCATCTTTGACTGCCTCGAACTTCGCCGGTTGAATTATCGCTTCGACTTTTATCATATTTGGTTTCTCGCAAGGATTGGCCGGCGGGCTGGCCGCCGGCCGTTAAGCGGCGGCCCCCGCGCAACCATTGGAGATTCTACCGCATGGGCCGCTATATCTTCCGCAAAAGTGCAGGCGGGAAGACAGTCGGTAACCTCAGGAGGGCGACACCTCCCAGTAATAACCTTCCTCGCCATGTTGCGTGGTGTCCAGTCCCTGCTCTTCTTCTTCCGGCGTCACCCGGAGACCGATGACCAAATCCACCACCTTCAGAATTATCAGAGTACCCACCCCGGCGAAGAGCCAGCCTATGCCCACGCCGGTAAGCTGGTGCAGCACCTGGCGTCCATTGCCGTCAATCAGGCCTACGGGAAGCGGGTTGCCGGCTGCGTCCTTAAATATGGCATTGATGGCGGAGCTGGCAAAGATGCCCGTCATCAACGCACCGATAGTCCCGCCGATGCCATGCACGCCGAAGGCATCCAGCGAGTCATCGTAGCCGAAGATGGTCTTCACCTTGGCGACCATGAAATAGCAGACTACGCCCGCGATAGCGCCAATGGCCATGGCCGGCATCGGGCCCACAAAACCGGCCGCCTGCGTGATAGTAGCCAGTCCGGCGACCGCTCCCGATACGGCCCCCAAAGCGCTGGGTTTTCCGTTGCGCAACCATTCCACGAGGCTCCAAGTGACGGCGGCGCTGGCGGCCCCAAGCTGGGTAGCCACAAAAGCGCTGCTGGCCAAGGCGCCTGACGACAAAGCGCTGCCCGCATTGAAACCAAACCATCCTACCCACAGCAGGCAGGCGCCCACGAAGGTCAACACCACGCTGTGCGGCGGCATCGATTCCTTGGGATATCCCAAGCGCTTTCCCAGATACCAGGCACAGACCAGCGCGGAGACGCCGGAGGTTATGTGCACCACCGTTCCGCCGGCAAAATCCAGCACCGGGATGGCGCTGCTATTCGCATTGAGCAGCCCACCCTTGCCCCAAATCATATGCGCCATCGGATCGTAAACCAGGAAGGACCACAGGACCAGGAAAACCGCCATAGCGCTGAATTTCATGCGCTCCGCAAACGCGCCGCTGATCAGCGCCGGAGTGATGATGGCGAACATGAGCTGATACACCATGAAGGTCGATTGCGGAATCGTAGGCGCATAATCCGGATCCGGGGCCGCGCCGACGCCATGCAGAAACGCGTGTTCGAAGCCGCCGATGACGCCGTTGCCCGCCCCGAAGCACAAGCTATAGCCCACCAGCGCCCATACCACGGTAATGATGGCCATCATGGCAAAACTCTGCATCATGGTACCCAGCACGTTCTTTTTGCGCACCAGGCCGCCGTAGAAGAGCGCCAGTCCCGGCCCGGTCATCAAGAGCACCAAGGCCGAACTCATCAGCACCCAGGCATTGTCGCCCGAGCCCTTGGCTTCGGCTACTTGCTGCTCCAGCTTCGCGATCCGTTGCGCCTGCATGGCCGCGAGGTTCGCAGGGTTGTTGGTCAGGCCCGGCGCCACCAGCGCCATGCTGGTTCCCGCCAGGCAGGTGAGAAGAAGAAGCACGCCAGCGTACTTCACGAGAACGCGTTGCATAGTTTTCCCCGTGTACTCCCTCCGGGAGATTTTTTGAACAGAGGGAGCGTTCGGCCCGACCTCCGGGAGGCGTACCAGCAGACGGGGACGGGCACACTACCTCCCTGCCCCCAAGCAGCCACCTTAAAAACAGCCTGACCAAGAAATCGAGACTGTCTTCTTGATTACCTTTTATAAAGGCATCGGGGAAATCAAAACTTTTTATGCGCGCAATAAGAGATTTTTATGACGAACTCCCAGCCCGGCACCGGCCACGGCGAGCGGCCCGCCAAATCTCAGGGTTTTCACCGATTGTCCGTCCTCGCCTCGTACTGCATGCGGGTACGAGGCAAAGACGGGGGGCACCCCCGCCCGCGGCGCAATCTCCGGCGCCCGGCTTAGAGTGCCGCCACTCCGCGCTCTTCGTTGCGAATGCGGATGGCATCCTCAATCTTGGTCAGAAAAACCTTGCCATCGCCGATCTTCCCGGTGCGGGCGGCGGTAACGATGGCCTTAACCGCCTTGTCCACCAGTTCGTCCGGAAGCACCAGTTCGATTTTCATTTTCGGCAAAAGATCGACGGTATATTCGCGGCCGCGATAGACCTCGGTATGGCCCTTCTGGCGGCCGTGACCGCGCACCTCGAGGATGGTCATGCCATCCACGCCGACTGCCAACAGGGCCTCTTTAACCTCGTCCAGCTTCGCAGGCTGGACCACCGCTTCAAGTTTAGTCATAACTCTTCGCCCTTCCGGCCGGCTACAGGGCCGAAGCTTCCCAGTAGTAACCTTCTTCACCGTGCTGGCTGATATCCAGTCCGGCAACTTCACTCTCGGCAGAAACGCGCAAGCCCAGGGTCACATCGACCACCTTCAAGACGATCAGAGTGCCCACGATGGCCATCGACCACGAAACGCCGACGGCGATTAGCTGGTTCACAAGCTGATGGGGGTGACCGTCAATCCATCCCACCGGAGTGTCTTTGCCGAAAATAGGATTAATGGCATAACTGGCGAAAACGCCGGTCAGCAATGCTCCGATGGTGCCGCCGATTCCGTGCACGCCGAAGGCATCGAGCGAGTCGTCATAACCAAAGATGCCCTTCACCACGGTGACCATGAAGAAGCAGCCTACGCCGGCAATGGCGCCAATCGCCAAGGCGGGCATGGGCCCGACAAAGCCCGACGCCGGAGTGATGGCCACCAGTCCGGCCACCGCTCCCGAGATGGCCCCCAGGGCGCTGGGTTTGCCGTTGCGGATCCACTCCGCCACGCTCCAGCCGATGACGGCCGCCGCGGTCGCCAAGTGCGTAGCGACAAACGCGCTCGTAGCCAGGCTGTTTGCCGCCAAAGCGCTGCCCGCGTTGAAGCCGAACCAGCCTACCCACAGCAGACACGCCCCGACAAAACTCAAGACGACGCTGTGCGGCGGCATCGGTTCTTTGGGATATCCCAGGCGCTTACCCAGATACAGCGCGCACACCAGCGCCGAAACTCCCGAGCTGATGTGCACCACCGTTCCGCCGGCAAAGTCCAAGGCCGGGAACCTTCCGCCAAGACTGGCGTTGAACAGGCCCCCCTTCCCCCAGACCATGTGCGCCAGGGGATTGTACACCAGGAACGTCCACAGAATCATGAACAGCACCATGGCCTTGAACTTCATGCGCTCGGCGAATGCGCCGGTTATCAGCGCCGGCGTGATGATGGCAAACATGAGCTGGTAGATCATGAACGTCTGTTGGGGAATGGCCGCCGAATAATCGGCATCGGGCGCCGCCCCCACGCCATTCAAAAACATGTGTTGCAAGCCGCCCACGAATACGTTGCCGGCGCCGAAGCACAAGCTATAGCCCACCACCGCCCATAACACGGTGACGATGGCCATCAGAGCGAAGCTCTGCATCATGGTAGCCAGCACATTCTTCTTGCGCACCAGACCGCCATAGAACAAAGCCAATCCGGGACCGGTCATCAGCAACACCAAAGCCGCGCTGGTCAGCATCCAGGCATTGTCGCCGGCGCTGTGCGCGTCCGCCGCCTGTTGTTTGACATCGGCCATTTGTTGTTTGGCATTCGCCACTTCCTGTTCCAGCTTCGCTAGGCGCTCCGCCTGTGCATCCGGGCCGCCCGTCACGGGCGGCGCGACCAGCGCCGCGGCAAAACCGGCCGCGCCGGCAAGCAGGAGAATGGCCACGACTATTTTCAAAAGCATACGTTGCATAAAAATCCTCTCCACCACCAGGCAAGGTTCATGAACTACCGGGGAAACCGGGATCACAACTGCACTGAGACCCACACGGAACGCATAATGCAGGCGGGCGTCTCACACACCACTTGCCCCGCCGCATGTCTTTCCGCTGCCTCCATAATCAATGTGCAACTTTGAAACCAAGTATTTTATTACTTACCCTAAGACGGCGCCGGATAGGAAATCGAAAGTTTTTATTGCGCGGATAAGTTGCATCTATTCGCCTTTCCCGCGGCTCGCGGCCGCGGAGCTCGCGCGGGAAGCGATCTGCCGCCGGATGCCTGGCCGCCTAGCCTCTTCGTGGAATGCATCCGCTTACTTGCCGTTTGTGCCGGGCGGCATACTCGTGGTGCTCGAACGCAGGAGTTTCAACTTCGGCACGCCTTCGATAGCCTCGTGCAGTTCCCGCGCAATCCGGTCATCCACCATGGCCGCAGTCCCCGTCTCCGCCGGGTAGCGGATCACCACTTCCAACTCCGCCGGCGTCAACTGCAGCCGGATATGCGGCTCCAGCGTCCGGATGGCCACCGAACCCAAGGCGCGCTCGATCCGCCGGCGCTGCTTCTCCATTTCCTGCCGGTATTCCTCGTATGCCTTCTCCACAGCCTTCTTCAGACGCTCCTCCACCGCGCGATAACCGCTCTCCGGCGCGAAGGCAAGGGCCATCTCATGCCACACCAGACTGGCGCCGGGAATCTGCCTGAAGATGCCTCCTCCCGGCTGAAACACCACGGCATTGGAAAATGCCACCACCCGTCCGGTAGGCTCGGCATCGGCAGCGCCGCTATTCAACTCCATCACATGAAGGCGGACCAGTCCGATCTCCACTACTTCGCCATGAATGCCCGCGATCTGCACGCGGTCGCCAATGCGCACGCCGTACTTGCCAATCAAGAACAAATACCCCACCGCGGCGAGGATTACACTCTGCAAGGCCAGCGCTATGCCGGCCGTCATAAGGCCGGCGAACGTCGCCAGCGAGCCTAACTCCGTGGCAAAGGCAAAAACCAGAATGATTGCCGCCGCTCCCCAGCAGACGATGCGGCGCAAGAGCAACAACTGATGGCGGCGGCGTGAGTCCTGCACGTAACGGAAGATGGTCTTGCGCCACACTTCGGAAGCAACCAGCAGTGCGGCCAGCGCCAGCGCCAAACATGCGAGGCGCAAAATCAGGCTTTTGAGTTCCGCGAGGCATTGGCGCTTTACGGCAGCGTGCCAACCGGCCAGCTCCCGTCCGTAAAGCTCCAGCAGAACGTTCTGCTTCGCCAGCGGCAGGAACACCGCCGTCAGCAGCTTAAATCGCGCCGTGAGCGCGTCCACCTCGCTTTTTTGCCGCGCCAGAACCGCGGCATCGGCAGAATCCGGCTGGTTCGCGATCGTGTTTCCCTGCTCTACGATGGCCTTCAAACCCGCGCCCAGGGGCGCCCGCAGTTGCTGCGCCGACCGGGCAAAATCTTGGGTCGCGCGGATATCTTCATTCAGAGCTCCGGCTTTGCCGGCCAGAGCGGTAACCCCGGAGATCAGGCCCAGCAGGTTGCCAGTTGCCGCCGGCGAAGTTACGGCCTCCGGCTGCGGGAAATTGGGACCGCCGGCACCCGCGTTATTGGCGGGCTCGGTTTCTTTACTGGAGACGGCGGGCACCGTCTTTTCCAGTTCGTCAATCTGGCCGCGCAAACCGGCAGCGGCGCCGGCCGCGCCATTGCCCGTGCTCACGAACTCGGCCATATTACGAATGACGTCGCGCCGGGTTTGCGCCAGTTTGAGTTTGCTTTCCTCCTCCGCCACCGCCGATTGCAGCGCGTTCCGCCGTTTTCCCGTTGCCGCCCCGAGGCTGGTTTGCAGAGAATCCAGTTCCTTCTGGACCTGCTGGACTTGCTGGTCCGCTTGATCGGCCAAGTCCGCCAGAGAACGGGCCGTCCCCTGCGGCGCGGCGCCCCCGGCGGCAATCTTGGATTTCGCCAGCGCGTCCGCGTCCGCCCGCGCAAAATCGAAGGAGAGCCGCAATACCTCGAGGGCCAGCCGGCGGTTTTCCTGGACGAAGCTCGACTCCGCGGAACCATTGGCGAGTTGTTGCTCCCCGGCCGCGCGCTGATACCACGCAATACTCTGGTTGAGGAAGGTCAGAACCTGCGGCTCACCCGGAAGGTTGACCGGGCCGGGCGGCGGGGCTTGGGCAAAGAACCGGGAGGCAAGCGTCCCCGCCAGCAAAAGGACCGCCGCCAGCGGCCACCACCGCCTGCCCCGCACAAACGACACAGCGCCTCCCGTTGCGCTAACGCTGTCCCCACTTCAGCTTGGTGCGCAAAACTTCGAAAAACGTCTTCCGCATCCGCAGGAGTTTCACCTGGTGGCGGCCCTTGTGGCAGACCACCCGGTCACCGCCATTCAACGGCATTCCAATCTGCCCGTCAATCGAGAGGAACGCTTCCTGCTTGATGCTGTTGCACACGACTTCGATGCCCGCCGTGTCGCGCACTACCAGGGGACGATGCGTCAAGGCGTGCGGACTGACCGGCGTGATCACGAAGACGTCCACCGAGGGCATCAGGATGGGACCGCCTGCCGCCAGCGAGTACGCCGTGGAACCGGTGGGCGTGGCGACAATGACGCCGTCGGCGCTGTAACTGGCGACAAAATCCCCCTCCACATAAAGGTCGATGCTGACCAGGCGGGCAAGAAAGGTCTTGTTGATGACCACATCATTGAGCGCCTCGTACTCGGCCACGCACCGCCCTTCGCGCAGGACTTCGCAATGAATCATGCCGCGCACGTCGGTCAAGCAGCGGCCGTGATGCACCGCTTCCAGCGTAGGATAGAGGTCTTCCAGCGTTACTTCGGTGAGAAAGCCCAGCGAACCCAGATTGACGCCCACGATGGGTATGCCCTTGCAGGCGACGGCGCGCGCGGCCGACAGCAACGTGCCGTCCCCGCCCAGCACCACCACAAAGGCGGGGCCGTGGCCGGCAATTTCGCCGCGCCGCACCGGCGTCTCCCCAGGAACGTAATCCGCCGTCTCCTCGTCGAGATACACCGCGTACTCGCGCTCCCGCAGCCAGCGCAACAGTTCCGGAACCAGCAGCTCCAGCTCCGGTTTCTCCGGCTTTGAAATGATGGCGGCCGTTCTCATCGGTGAGTCACATTGTACACAGTCAGCCCGCCCGCCGGCAGATCAAACCCCGCGCCCGAAGACCGCATACACGAGGAATTCACGGTTGCCTTCCGCGCCGGGAAGGGGCGATTCCATGGCTTCCGCAGCCGCAGCGCCCAGGCCCTGCAAACAGGCCCGGACCTTCTCCACCGCCGCCGCCTGGGCAGCCGCATCGCGCACGATGCCGCCTTTTCCCACATGTTCGCGGCCCGCCTCAAATTGCGGCTTCACCAAGACCACCACGCCTTCAGGCGGCTCTTCCGCCCGCGCCGCCGAGACCGCGCGCAGCACCGGAGGCAACACCAGAGTGGCAGAAATGAAGGCGACGTCCATGACCACCAAATCGACCCGCTCGGGCACATCTTCGGCCCTCAGATAGCGGGCATTGGTTTTTTCGAGCAGGCGCACCCGGGCATCCTGACGGAGCCGGTAATCCATTTGCCCGTAGCCGGTGTCAACGGCGATCACGCGCGCGGCGCCGTGTTGCAGCAGGCAATCGGTGAATCCTCCCGTCGATGCTCCTACGTCCATGGCCACGCGGCCGCGCACCGCGATCGGCCAATGAGCCAGAGCCGCCTCCAGCTTGAAACCGCCGCGGCTCACGTAACGCCGGCCGGCATCGAGCAATCGCAGGACCACGCCGGCATCCACCCCGGCGCCCGGCTTTTCGACTTTTTGTCCGTTCACGAGCACCTTGCCTGCCAATACCAGGGCCTGCGCCCGCTCCCGCGACGGCGCCAGCCCGCGCTCCACCAGCAATTTGTCCAAGCGCAGCTTCACGCCGCCAGCGTATCAGAAAGACGGGGTCCGGGATTCGCGTTTCCGGCAGATGACGCCGGGTTCCATACTTCGCCGAACCGTTCTCCATGCCACGTTTGACCAACCGCCAGTGCAAAGTGCTAAAGATGACTGAAGCAACGTTACTTAGGTGGCAGCCGGAAGGGTTTTTCCACACGCTTTAACACACCTCCGTGGAAATCTCGGACCGATTCGATTTTTGTTACCCGTCACGCCCCAGGATCATCCAAAGATTGAGCAGTACATAGTCTGGGCAGGGATCAGCGGAGGGGGGCCGGTTCCTGGCGGCCGCAGCTTGCCGCACAATTCGGTAGAATGCGTTTTTGAGGACGACACGAATGGCAACCAATACCAAGCAGTTGCAGGCGGAAGAAGCGGAATTAGAGGCTTTGGGAAATGGCCGAGGCCCGCTCGATCCCGCTGTTCTGAAGCGCCTGTATTACTACATGCTGAAGTGCCGGACGGTGGAAGAGCGGGCCCGGCTGCTCTTCCGGCAGGGCAAATTCGCGGGCAATTATTATGCCGCAGTGGGGCAGGAAGCCAGCGAAGTTGGCGCGACGGTTGATCTGTTGCCGGAAGACGCGGTGGCGCCTTCGCACCGCAACTTCGTGAGCAACATCATGAAGGGGACCCCGCTGAACTATATGTTCGCCCAGCTTTATGCGCGCAAGAGCAGCCCCGACCAGGGCCGCTCGTCACCGGCGCATTGCGGCTATGCCCCGCTAAACGTGATAACCCCCGCCTCCACCATTGCCGCGCAACTGAACATCGGCACCGGCATGGCCCTGGCATTCAAACTGCAGAAGAAACCGAACCTCGTAGTAACGCTCTCCGGCGATGGCTCCACGTCGCTGGGCTTCTGGCACGAGGCGCTGAACTTTGCCGGAGTTCACAAACTGCCCATGGTTTTTGTGGTGGAAAACAATCTCTGGGCGGAATCGGTATCCAGCAAATTGCAGACCGCGGTGGAAGACCTTAGCGTCAAGGCGCAGGCCTACGGCTTCCCCGGAGTCACGGTGGACGGCAATGACGTGGTGGCCGTTTACCGCGCTTGCCAAGAAGCGCAGCAGCGCGCCCGCCGGGGCGAAGGACCGACGCTCGTGGAGTGCAAAACTTACCGCTGGTACGGACATTCGGAGATCGACGCCGCCAAGTATCGCCGACCGGAAGAAGTGGAGTACTGGAAGGCGCGCGATCCTATTCCTTTTATGGAGCGCTATCTCCGGGAACGGGGCCTTTGGGCTGATGAGTGGAAGCAGCAGATCACCGGCGAGATCAACCGGGAAATCGATGAGGCGGTGCAGTTCGCCGAAAGCTCTCCTTTCCCCGAGCCGGAAGAGGCTTTGGACCATGTGTACTCATTCAGCATTCGCGAGCGGGAGTTGAACCGCCGGAATTGGAGCTACCGCAAATGCCGTTAACAACCTATATTGATGCGATTACCAGCGCCTTGCGGGAAGAGATGCAGCGCGACGAGCGCGTGTTCATCATCGGCGAAGACGTGGGCGTGATGGGCGGGGTCTTCAAAGCCACGAAGGGCCTGTTCGAAGAATTCGGGGGAGAGCGGGTAATCGATTCGCCGCTGGCGGAAGGCGTGATTATCAGCTCGTCGATCGGGGCGGCTTTGGCCGGGATGCGCCCGGTGCCGGAGATTCAGTTTGCCGATTTCATCACTCCGGCCATGGACGCCCTCACCCAGCAGGCCGCCAAGCTCCGTTACCGCAGCGCCGGCACCCAAACCGTGCCGATGACGGTGCGCGTCTGCTATGGCGGCGGCGTGGGCGGCGGGCTGTACCACTCCCAGACCAACACCACCTGGTTTATCCATGAACCGGGCCTGGTGGTGGTCGCGCCCTCTACTCCTTACGACGCCAAAGGCATGCTGAAAGCGGCGATCCGCGATGAAAATCCGGTGATCTATTTCGAGCACAAGAAGCTCTACCGCTCGGTTAAAGAGGATATTCCCGAAGGCGACTTCGTCGCCGATTTGTACAAGTCGGCGATTCGCCGTCCGGGGAAGGACCTTACCGCCATCTCGTACGGCTATACGCTGCAGTTGACGCTGCAGGCAGCGGAAAAACTCAAGCAGGAACTCGGCGCGGAGGTGGAAGTCGTCGATCTGCGCGTCCTGAATCCGCTGGACAAAGACACCCTGCTGGAGTCGGTGTCGCGCACCACCCGCTGCGTGATCGTGCACGAAGACCACCGCACGCTGGGCGTGGGCGCGGAAATTTCGGCCATTTTGGCGGAAGAGGCCTTCGACTGCCTGGATGCGCCCATCTTGCGCGTCACCGCACCCGACGTTCCGGCCATTCCCTTCTCGCCGCCGCTGGAAAAGTTTTATATGCCTTCGGTGGAAAAGATCATGGACGCGCTGAAGAAGACGCTGGAATACTGATTTTTCCCGTCCCTCGTCTCCCGTCCCCGGTCTCCTGCCGGCGGCCACCCGTCCGCGGCCACCCAGGACACGGATCTCGCGCCGCCTGGATTTTTCATGAGACCTTAGCTTCAAGGTGGTGCGCAGGTGAGACCTGACCAGGCTTTGGCGGGAGACGGAAGACGCGAAACGGGAAACGGTTTTCAAGTGGTGAGCGCGGCAGGATTCGAACCTGCGACCCATGCCTTAAAAGGGCATTGCTCTACCACCTGAGCTACGCGCCCACATCTTTTAATTTAGCACAGGGGCCAGGTAGGCCGTCGGTCTTCGGTCTTCGGTCGTCGGCCGGAGGGAGAGCACCAAGCGTCAGGGCGGATAGCCGTCAGCTTCTCAGCGGCCGGCGATCAGCCGAAAGCGGGGCAGCAAGGTGCTCAACTCATGCCGCCGTCACCCGTCCCCGGTCCCCCGTCCCCGGCAACCTGCGGCTAGCGCCGGCAAGGAACATTCTCAAGATTTCAACATCATCTGGGGTCGTCGGTCGTCGGCTGTCGGTCTTTGGCCAGAAGGGAGCACCAAGCGTTAGGCGGAAAAGTCGTCAGCATTCAGCGGCCGGCGATCAGCCGAAAGCGGGGCAGCAAGGTGCTCAACCTTCGCAACGGTGGCATGGATTGGTTGGCGGCTGCCTCCGGCCTGGAGCTTGGTGCTTGAGGCTTGGGGCTTGTTATCCAATTGTCAAAGAGCCGCCCCCTGCGTATTCCCCTGGGGGAATGGGCTCGAAGCGTGGCTGCCGGTCCCCGGCTACCGGCTACTCCGTTGCATATCGTAATAATTAACGATACGTAACGATATAATAATAAGGACAGGCCGGATCGCTGTCAAGGGAAAAGCCGGGGGCGGGCGGGGGGGCCAAGCCTTGCAGGCAGGTTGCCGGTGACGTTCCCGGTCTGTTCCCAGAATCAAGACGCTTTCCCCAGGCGTTCCGGGAAGCCCGATTACTGATCGGCTTGGCGCCGGAATGCTGATCGCTTTCACCCCGGAACGCTGATCGGCTTCAGCCCGGAATCGTGATCGGCTTCACGCCGGAACGGTAATCGGCTTCGACCGGAATCCGCGCCGGTTGCCCGGACCGGCCATCGGGCAGGCCAATCTGCCATTCCGGCCCAAATACGGTGCGATTGGCGGGATTCGTCGCGTCTTCCCCCGAGTTTGATTCACGCTGCCAGCCGTGAATAATCCGTGGCCGGACTCACCGGGGGGTGATCATAAGCGGGTGCATCGATGAGCGGCTCGCCATCGGGAGCGACATTCACGCGCACCGTGGCCACACAATGCGCGCATAACCAAAAGAACTCGGCATGCAAGCCGCCTCCGGCATGCTTGCGGTCTACGCGGAAGACTTTCCCTCCGTTTAGCTTCCGGAACAGTGCGGGGCAGGTCGGATTCGTGCACTTGCTGACCATACTTCATGCCCTGATGCAATGCTAAGAAGGAGAACTTCAGATGGCTGACTTAGTTCAAGAGATCTGAACGAGGAGAGAAACTGCTCACTCACCTTGAACTTTAGGCCGAATACCACGGCTTGTCAAATCCCAGTCAAAAATCCAGCTATTTGGGGTTAATTGGGGCGCAAATCAGAATTCAGAATTCAGGAGTGAGGAGATAGGAGCGGCAAGCGCCGGGCACAGAGCATCGAGCCGGAAAACCACCCCGGCTACGGATATCGTTTTATACTGCGAAACGTATCGTGCAGGAAGATAGTCAAGGTTCTCAACAATTCAAGATGCTCAACCTTCGCAACGGTGGCATGGATTGGTTGGCGGCTGCCTCCGGCCTCGCGCTTGGTGCTTGAGGCTTGGGGCTTGTTGCACGAATTGTCAAAGAGCCGCCCGCTGCGTATTCCCCTGGGGGAATGGCCTCAAACCGTGGCTGCCGGCCGGCGGCGCCTGGCTGCCGAGCGCCGTAACCTGCGTTGTATATCGCAATTAGTAACGATACACAACGATATAATAATAAGGATAGAAAAGATGTCTGTCAAGGGGTTTGGAGAAACATTCCGGCGTTCGGGCCGGTTGGCCGGGGCCGGGAGAAGCGCTGCCGGACAAAGGCATCCTCTGCGTTAAGGTCCTCCGGTCTCGCACCGCGACATGGCGTTCCCGTCTTCGCTCTCCCGGGCAATCGACCAGTAATGAGATGCACGCCCCAGGGTAGCGCGGCTCTCCCGAGCGGCGGGCCCCGTATGCGCCAACGAAAAAGTTTGATTCTCAGCGAATTCTGGGCCAAGATGTCCACGGTATGGCAAGCAGAGCATCCGCCGTCATCACCAAACGCACCCGCGGATACCTTCCGCACTGGGAGCGCAACGACGGAACGTACTTCGTCACCTTTCGCTTGGGTGACTCATTGCCAAAGGCCGTTCTGGAAGAGCTGTTGCAGCAAAGACGCATGCTGATTGCGGCGAGGAATAGTGGCCGGAAATTGCTTCCGATCGAGTCTATTGCCGAAAAACGCCTTTTCCGCGGCAAGATTGAAGCTTATCTGGATTCCGGCGCCGGAAAATGTTGGTTCAACCGCCCCGAACTCGCCGCCGTAGTGGCAAACTCTTTGAAATTTTGGGACGGCCAACGCTATCGACTGGAGGCCTGGTGCGTGATGCCGAACCACGTGCACGTACTATTCTGGCTCTTTGACGGGGAAAGTCTGGCCAGCATACTGGGCAGTTGGAAGAAATTCACATCCCGGCGCGTTAACGCCATGGTGAACCGCCGCGGAATGCTGTGGCAAGACGAGTCCTACGACCATTTGATAAGGAACGAACAAGAGTATGCGAGGGCGGTGGAATATATCTTGGGCAACCCCAGGAAAGCGGGGTTATCGGAATGGCCTTGGGTATATGTGAGAAGCAAATAGGGCCCGCCGCTCAGGAGAGCCGCGCTACCCGAGGCACCGGCCCCAGAAGAGGGAGGCCCAACCTTGCGGTTGGGCCTCGGGTAAAACATCACAGGTTGAGAATCAATTCACGGCAGTAAGCTTAAGCATTACGGGCGCGACGGTGAACGTCGTGCCCGTGAACTGATCCGGATTGGCATCGGCGGCGGTGATGGTGAGCGCCGTAGTTGCCGCACCCGCCGCCGTCGGCGCGAAGGTTAGGGTTAAGCTGCAGACGCCGCCGCTGCCGGAGGTATTCGCACACGCGGGCGCTGCGCTCACCGACCAGGGAGCGCCCGCGGGCAGCGATGCCCCGAGGCTCAGCGTCTCGCCACTCATGTTGGTGACCAATACGGTTACAGTTCCGCTGGTGCCCACCTCGATGCCAGCGAGGCTGATGCTGGTGGTGCCCGGCTTTACTACGCCCTTTGAACCGGAGGTATTGTTGGGAGCAACCGTCAGCGTCCCGTTCACCGTCGTGATGGCGTAATAGGGCAGATACCCGTTCGCCTGGATCGCCGCCGCCAACGGGGTGATGGTGTAAGCGCCAATCGGCAACTGATTCGCCGGCGTCGCGGTTACGTTATGGTTGCCGCTATCGGTAAGCGTGTAGTAGGGGCCGGTGGCGGGAAGCTGATCCGCTTTGAAGGCCAGCGGCGCGCTGCCCGCCGCCAGGGCAAACTTAATGGCCTGGGCGGCCGGCGGAGTCTGTCCGTAAGTCCAGGTGGGAGAGCCGGCCTGGATCGAAACCGGCCGCGGATTGACCGTGGTGGTGGCCGTGGTCCAGGAAACCGCCGGATACTTCCCGCCGGCGGCGGCGCTGATGGTTACCGCCACTTGCTCGGTGGCCTTAAAGGTCACCTTACCGGACACCAGCGTGGACTTCAGTCCCGTTTCCGCCAGCGCGTAACTCAGGCGCGCCGCGGGGTTCGGGGCCTTGCAGCCGCTGATGGTAACCGTGTCGCCGTAGTAGGCAGTCGCCGGCATATTCGTCAGAGTGGTGACGGTGGCCGGAGTGGTCGTGGTGCTGGTAAGGGTAAACTGGCAGCTCGCAAAAGGGGACACAGGAGGCGGTTCGGCTGTCGAGTTGTACTCCCAGAGGTCGTTGAGATAGCCCCCATTTCCGGCCGAGTCGGAACCCAACCCGCCAAATAGCCAGAGATTGCCGCCGGCGTCGCTCCAACTGACTGCGGCAGCCCGGCTCCCGGGAACGTTGCCGACGGCGTAGACGCCCTGCATGCCGTAAACCCCGGCGCTGCCTACAGTGCTGCTGCCGCCCATCCAGCGCCACTGCCCGGTGGACGGGTTGTACTGCCAGAGGTCATTGAGATCGCCATAAGTGCCGACCGAGTCGTAGCCGTAACCGCCGAAGAGCCAAAGATTGCCGCCGGCGTCGCTCCAACTGACCGCAACACCTCTGCCGCCAGGAACGTTGCCGGCGGCATAGGCGCCCTGCGTGCCGTAAACCCCGGCGCTGCCTACAGTGCTGCTGCCGCCCATCCAGCGCCACTGCCCGAGGGAGGGGTCATACTCCCAGAGGTCGTTGAGAGCGCCCCCATTGCCGGCCGAGTCGGAACCCGACCCGCCAAATAGCCAGAGATTGCCGCCGGCGTCGCTCCAACTGACTGCTTCATCTCTGCTGCCGGGGACGTTGCCGGCGGCGTAGACGCCCTGCGTGCCGTACACTCCGGGCTGATCAACCGTGCTGCTGCCGCCCATCCAGCGCCACTGCCCGGTGGACGGGTTGTACTCCCAGAGGTCGTTGAGCGGGTCCAGATTGCCGGCCGAGTCGTAGCCCCAGCCGCCAAAGAGCCAGAGATTGCCGCCGGCGTCGCGCCAACTGACTCCGTACTGTCTGCCGCCCGGAACGTTGCCGGCGGCATAGACGTTCTGCGTGCCGTATACCCCGGGTTGGCCGCATTCCTCGCAAGGCAAGGTGTCGCTGCCGCCCATCCAGCGCCACTGGCCGGTGGACGGGCTGTACTCCCAGAGGTCGTTGAGCCAGCCCCCATTGCCGGCCGAGTCGTAGCCCCCGCCGCCGAAGAGCCAGAGATTGCCGCCGACGTCGCTCCAACTGACTGCATTCTTTCTCGCGCCCGGAACGTTGCCGGCGGCATAGACGCCCAGCGCACCGTACAGGCCGGGAGCATAGTAATTCCCATTAGGGTCCTGGAGACTCAACCTGCTACTGCCGCCCATCCAGCGCCACTGATCGGTGGACGGGTTGTACTCCCAGAGGTCGTTGAGATCGCCAATGGTTCCGCCCAAGTCGCAGCCTTGGCTGCCAAAAAGCCAGAGATTACCGCTGGCGTCGAGCCAACTGGCTGCACCCTCTCTGGCGCCCGGAACGTTGCCGGCGGCATAGACGCCCTGCGTGCCGTACACCCCAGGGGCGCAGTAAATCCCATAAGAGTTTTGGAGACTCAGGGTGCTGCTGCCGCCCATCCAGCGCCACTCGCCCGGCTGCGCCAGCGCCGGCTGCACCAAAAGGGTGAAGCTCTGCGTGGCATTCGGGCTGACGCCGTTGCCGGCGGAAAAGCTAATCGGATAGCTGCCTGCCGTGCCTGCCGCCGGGGCGCCACTGAGCGCGCCCGTTGCAGCATTGAACGTCACGCCGCTGGGGAGGGCGCCGCTTTCGCTCAACGTGGGCGGCGGATAGCCGGCGGCTACCACCGTAAAGGAACCGGCCGCGCCGATGATGAAGGTTGCGCTGGCGGCGCTGGTGATCGCCGGAGGCGCGTCAACCGCCAGGGTGAAGCTCTGGGTGGCATTCGGGCTGACGCCATTGCTGGCGGTGAAGGTGATCGGGTAGGTTCCGGCCGTGCCCGCCACCGGGGCGCCACTGAGCACTCCGGTCGAGGCATCGAAGGTCACCCCGCCGGGCAGGGCGCCACTCTCGCTCAGCGTGGGTACTGGGCTGCCGGTGGCGGTAACGGTAAACGAACCCGCGGTCCCTACGGTGAAGGTCGCGCTGCCGGCGCTGGTGATCGCCGGTGGTACTGATGGCAATTGGATCGCCGCGCCGTACTCCCAGAGATCGTTGAGCTGGCCATAATTGCCGGCCGAGTCGTAACCCCAGCCGCCAAAGAGCCATAGATTGCCGTCGGCGCCAAGCCAACTTACCGCGCCAGATCTGCTGCCCGGAACGTTGCCGGCGGCAAAGACGCCCTGCGTGCCGTACGCTGCTGCGGCATATTGATTCCCATTGGAATCCTTAAGACTCAGCGTGCTGCTGCCGGTCATCCAGCGCCACTGCCCAGTGGACGGGTTGTACTCCCAGAGGTCGTTGAGTAAGCCAAAATTACCGGCCGAGTCGAAACCATAGCCGCAAGAGAGCCAGAGATTGCCGCCGGCATCGAGCCAACTGACTGCGCCATATCTGCCGCCCGGAAATGTGCCAGCGGCATAGACGCCCTGCGTGCCGTACACCCCGGACTGATTGCGCGCTTTGCTGCCGCCCATCCAACGCCACTGCCCGGTGGACAGGTTGTACTCCCAGAGGTCGTTGAGCCAGCCCCGGTTGCCGGCCGAGTCGAAGCCATAGCCGCCAAAGAGCCAGAAATTGCCGCTGGCGTCGCTCCAACTGACTGCTTCATCTCTGGCGCCCGGAACGTTGCCGGCGGCGGAGACGCCCTGCGTGCCATACACCCCGTACTGACTAACCGTGCTGCTGCCACCCATCCAGCGCCACTGCCCGAGGGACGGGCTGTACTCCCAGAGGTCGTTGAGCTGGCCCTGGTTGCCGGCCGAGTCGTAACCGCCGCAGCCAAAGAGCCAGAGATTGCCGCTGGCGTCGCTCCAACTGACTGCGCCAGATCTGCCGCCCGGAATATTGCCGGCGGCATAGACGCCCTGCGTGCCATACACCCCGGGTTGGCCGCAGCCACTGCAAGGCAGGGTGCTGCTGCCGCTCATCGAGCGCCACTGCCCAGTGGACGGGTTGTACTCCCAGAGGTCGTTGAGCCAGCCATAAGTGCTGACCGAGTCGTAGCCCCAGCCGCCAAAGAGCCAGAGATTGCCGCCGGCGTCGAGCCAACTGACTGCGCCATATCTGCCGCCCGGAACGTTGTCGAGGGCGTAGGCGCCCGGCGTGCCGTACATCCCGGGCTGGCCACCGTTGTTGGGTGCCGTGCTGCTGCCGCCCATCCAGCGCCACTGCCCCCACGGCTCGAGGGTGGGGTTATACTCCCAGAGGTCGTTGAGAGTGCTTTTATTGCCGCCCGAGTCGTAACCTGCGCCGCCAAAGAGCCAGAGATTGCCGGCGGCGTCCGTCCAACTGACCGGGTATTCTCTGGCGCCCGGGACGTTACCGGCGGCATAGACGCCCTGCGTGCCGTACACCCCGGGAGCATAGTACCAGCCATCATAGTCCTGGAGACTCAGTGTGCTGCTGCCGCTCATCCAGCGCCACTCGTTCGTCTGCGCCAGCGCGGCTAAGGGCGCCGCCAGGCAGAGGCACAAGAACATGCCCCACAGGGCGGTAATACGCAACGCGGGTCTAAAAGCTTTGGCGGGTGCAATGGACGGCGAAAGGTGGCTGTGGAGCGGACTTGTGCGCATGATGATCCTCCCCGCGGCGTGGCGCGGTCTTTCCTTGAATTTCCAACCTGGACTGCGTACAGATGGGGCCCAAACGACTTGCCGGTTCGAGGGGATGACCTTGCTGATTCTTCGACAAAAACACGCACCACCCCGATCCGGTGCAACCGCTTCAATTCATCAGCAAGGGATTCACACGAAAGTTAGCATCGCAGGCTCGGGGGGTCAACGTTATTCTTCAAAAATCCACATATGCGGTAGCTAGTAGCTGGTAGCTAGGGGACGGGCGGAGGAGAATTGCCGCGCTACGCCGCAAGAGGCAAAAATGCATAGGCCCTTCGGCTCCGCGCGCAGGGCGCTCTGCGCTCAGGGTGACAAGCGTGGAGAAAGCGTGTCCCGCAGGGCGGGACGCGGCGGCGGCGATTGGGGCGTCCCGCAGCGCCTCGAACACCACGGGGGAACGCGGGACGGGGCAGGCGGTGGCCCTACACCGCAGGAGGCAAAGGCAGAAGTGAGGAGCGAGGAGTTAGGAGGGAAAACCTCCACAATAACTAATCCTTGCCTTTTCCCGCGTACTCGACAAACAATTCCGGAAACTGCTGTTTCAGCTTTTCGATTTTGGGGCGGTCGCAAATCTGGATATAGGGATTGTCAGGGTGGTGCAGGGCATAGTCCTGGTGGTAGTCCTCAGCGCGGTAAAAGCCTTTCAGCGGCGTAACCTCGGTGACGACCGGTCCCGAAAAAACCTTCGCCTGGCCGAGCTGCTCGATGTAGGCAGCTGCGATCCGCTTCTGGCCGTCGTTGGCGTAGAAGATGGCGGAGCGGTAAGAAGGGCCGACGTCCGGTCCCTGGCGATTGAGCTGCGTCGGATCGTGCGCCACGGAAAAGAAGACGCGCAGCAGTTGACCGTAGGTGATCCGGGAGGGATCGTACACCACCTTGACGGATTCGGCATGCCCGGTTTTCTCCGTCGTCACCTGATCGTAGGTTGCCGTCGCGGCCGAGCCGCCCGCGTATCCGACGGTGGTTTGAATTACGCCCTTCACCCTCTCAAAGACGGCCTGGGTTCCCCAAAAACAGCCGCCGGCGAACACCGCCGTCTGCTTGCCGGGCGCCGAGGCCAGCGGCAGGTCCGCCTGCGCCGCCGGAATTGGCGTTCGGGGAGCGGCATGCACATTACTGGCGGCAAAAGAAAGCGCAAATCCCAGGTTGATAATACGACGCAGCCAACGCGTGAACATAAAAAGATGCCTCCTCACCGCTCTCTATGAGACGCGCTTACCGGGAGAATGGATACAAGAAGAGCAGCAATTAGCAGAGCAGCAATCAGCTATCAGCTATCAGCTATCAGCCGTCAGCCGGAAGAGAACGCAGGAGTTAGGAGTTAGGAGGGGGCCCGAAGGACGCACGGGAAGGTCGTGCATGGAGTGTTACCTCCCACCCTTGCGCCGAAGAATTCTTTCTGGGCTCAAATGCCAGCGCGGCGCAAGAGTGGGGCACCCAACGTCATGGTTGGTCCAGAAGCTCAAAGCCCGGGGCGCCCGGTCGAATGCCCGCAGATCCTATCGCTGAACCAGCGCTTCCAGCGTGTTGTAGAACTCGGGAAAAGAAATGCACGCGGCTTCGGCGCCGGTGATGCGGCTTTCGCCTTCGGCCCGCAGCGCAGCCACGGCAAAGGCCATGGCGATGCGGTGGTCGTCGAAAGATTTCAGCTCGGCGCCGTGCAATCGCTGCCCCCCGGGAATGTGCAATCCGTCTTCGCGTTCTTCCACGGCGGCTCCCATGGCGCGCAGGTTGGCGGCGACGGCGGCGATGCGGTCCGATTCCTTGACGCGCAGCTCGCGCGCATCGCGAATTTCGATGCCCTCGGCTGAATACGGCGCGATGGCTGCCAGCACCGGCAACTCGTCAATCAGCGCCGCCGACATCGCCCCGCTGATGAGGGCGCCCCGCAAGCCGCCGTACCGCGCCTGCGCGGCGCCCGCCAGTTCCCCGTGGCGCTCTTCCACCTGCAGGATATTGAGATTCAGTCCCAGCCCGCGCAGCACGTCGAGCAAGGCTGCCCGCGTGGGATTCAGCAGCAGATTGTCGAAGATCAGATTGGACTCGGGAAACAACGCCGCCGCGCAGAGAAAAAACGCGGCGGTCGAGATGTCGCCCGGGATCAAGGCATGAATGGGTTTGAGCTTCTGTCCCCCGCGAATGCGCCAGCGGTTTTGCCCCGCGCCTTCCACTTCCGCGCCGAAGGCGCGCAACGCCTGCTCGCCGTGATCACGCGTGCGCACCGGCTCGGCCACGTGGGTCTCCCCGGCCGCATACAACCCGGCGAACATCACGCAGGACTTCACCTGCGCGCTGGCCACGGGCATCGTGTAGTCGATCGCCCGCAGCCGGCCGCCGCGAATATGCAGTGGCGGGCGGTCGTGCTCGCCGCTGATTTGAGCGCCCATGGCGCGCAAGGGTTGCAGGATGCGCGCCATCGGCCGCCGGGAAAGCGAAGCGTCTCCGATCAGCTCGCTGGCAAAGTCCTGGCCCGCCAGAATACCGGACAACATGCGCATGGTCGATCCGGAATTGCCGCAATCCAGCGGCTCCGCGGACGCCCGCAATTGCGGCCCGCTGCCTTCCACCTCGACGGTTGCGCCCTGCCCGCCGTCCTGGGCGTTTCGTTCCAGCACGCAGCCCAGCCGGCGCAGGCATTGCAAGGTGCTGGCGCAGTCGGCGCCGGTGGCAAAGTTTTCCAGCCGCGACCGGCCGGAGGCAATTCCCGCCAGCATGGCATAGCGGTGGGAGATGGATTTATCCCCCGGCAGGCGCACGCTGCCCGCAATGTTCCGCGCGGGTTTTATGAGGACGCTTTCGCTCATGGAAATCGTTCGCGGAGCAGTTCCGGGGGCACCTCCGTCGCCTGCAGGCTGAATTCGAACCAGGGCGTTTCCGGACCACGGCCCCAGCGATTAACGGCCCAGTGCGCCCGCAAAACTTTGATTTCCGGATGCCGGCGCAAGTCGAGCAGCAAGGGATATTCACCCCGATAGAAAAGTTGCGGAAAGCAGGCCAGCGGCGCTTTGCCTAGGCCGGCCTCGTCGGGCCCCCCCATAATGCTGAGGTCGAGCGACTCCTGCTCCACCGCGCCCGTCACATGCAGTTGCAGCAATAGCACCCGGTTCTCCGCCCCGCTAATGTCCACTACCGGTCCATCGCCCGGGGCGGTAACGGCGGTGTTTTCCAAAACCAGCGGCACATCCAGCATAGCGGCTCGATTCTAACAGGAAGAAACCGGCAGAAGCCTTTCTAGCGCGGAAATTGATCGAGAAACGCGCGGACCATCTCATGTACGGCCTCAGGCTGTTCCAAGACGGCAAAATGGCCGGCTTGAGGCACGCGCAGCAGGCGGCTATGGGCGATTTCACGCTGCATCAGCTCGCCCTCGGCCATAGGCGAAGCCGTGTCTTCGCCGCCGAACAACAATAAGGCGGGCTTATCGATGGTGCGCAGCGCCGCGACCGAATCGGGCCGCCCGGCCATGCCCCGGAGCACCGCGGCAATTCCGGCAACCGTCATCCTGGCTGCCATGCGCTGAACTTCGCGCACCAGGCCGGGACGGTTGGACTGCGTCGTGCTCCCCAACAGCTTGGGAAGCAAGCCTTCAAGGTAGCTTTGCGGGCCTTGCCGTTCCACCTCTTCGGCAGCTTGCAAGCGGGCCGCGCGCACCGGCGGGGTATCGGCCGGGGCGCGCGTGTCCGCCAGAATGAGTCCGGCGACCCGTTCGCGCCAGCGCCGCCAAAACTCGAAGAGCACATAGCCGCCGATCGAGACGCCGCCGAAAATCGCGGTGCGCACTCCCGCCGCATCGCAGACGCGGAGAAGATCGGCCGCATGCTTTTCCATCGTCGCCGGCCCTTCGCCCACGCCAGACTCGCCGTGGCCGCGCAGATCGGGCAGCACGACGCGGTAACGCGCCGCCAACCGCCCGGCCACCGGTAGCCACAGCTCATGGTTCACCGGGAAAGCGTGCAACAGGACCAGCGGGGGCCCCTCCCCCAGCACCTCGTAGAAGATTTCGGCGTCGTCAGACTGAACTCTCATGGTAGTGATTCTTTAATCATAAGGTCGTTGGTCGTTGGTCGTTTACGGCCATCGGTCGTCGGTCTTCGGTCGTCGGTCTTCGGTCTTCGGCCTTCGGCCAGAAGAAACCGCAATTGGCGATTGGCAGTTGGCGGTTAGCAATTGGCCCGGGCCTGCGCGACGCGACCGCAAGCCCTCGCACTTACGGTTTCCGGTTGCCGCGAGACCAACCGTACCGATGCTCTGCCTGTTCCGGCCGACGGCCAACGACCGGCGGCCGACGACCTGTCTATTGCTCATATGGCCGCTTCAAGTACTTGCGCGCTTGCGGGGCGTGCTCCGATTCTCCTGCGGCGATCACCTGCCGGTACTTCTCGACCGCCAAATCGCGCTTGAGCATAAGGTCGTACATTTCTCCGGCGGCGAGATTGGCCCGGGCCTGGAGTTCCGGAGCTATAGCCGGGGAGCGGGCGACAGCTTCGTAGGCTTCGGCGGCGCCCGGAAAATCGTTTTGTCCGCGCAAGGCTTCGCCCAAACCCCAATCGACCTGCTCCAGCTTCGGGTTTTGGTACTGGGTCCGGTTCGCCAAAATTTTTCGGTAGGCAGCGATGGCCTCGGGGCCATGGCCCGCGGCATTCAGCAGGTTGGCGTATTCCAGAGCGAACAGGAAGCTGCGCGGATAATCTTTGGTCAAGCCCTCCACCAGAGGAATCGCTTCTCCATAGCGCTGTTCGCGGCGCAAAAACAACGACAACACAATCTTGGCATCGACGCTGGCTTCGCCACCACCGTCGGCCGCCTCGCGCAAATAGCGCAAGCCCTTCTGCTTGTTGCCGCTCAAGCCCACCACCGAAGCCGCCACTTTGGCCGCCCAGTTCAGACTGCCCAGGACGTAATAGTCGGTGCCCAACAGCAGCTTCGCATCGGTATTCTTGGGGTCCAGTTCCAGCACGCGTTCGTCGTCGTGGCGCGCGCCGATGGCATTGCGCAGGGCGGAATACCAGGCCTTGTCCATCAGCGCCATCGCCGTACAACTGGTAGCCCGGGTGCTGGCCCGGGCATAGAGCGCCGGCACATCGCCGGGGTTGGCTTGCAATTTTTGCTCGGAGAGGGCGAGGGCGCGCTGCGTCAATTCCCGGATGCGCTGCCGGACTTTGGGATCGGGGGGAATTTGCCGCGCCGAAAGAAAACTGTCGCTGGAATAGAGCTCCGTATCCAGGGCGCCGATGCGGTACAGCTCCTGGTACAGCACCGCGGTAAGCAGGTGGTTGGCGGCATAGGGATCGTCGGGATGTTGCTGAGCGTCCAGCTCGAAATCGTGGATCGCCTTGTCGTACTCCATATTATAGAAGTGATCGAATCCGCTCCGGCTGAGAGCATCGGAGCCCAGCCGCGCCGCCGGCGCAACCTCCTTTTTCCTGACCCTGGAGCGCCTCGTCCCGCCGTCCCCAAACGCGAAGCTCACCATTACGGCTATCAGGAGCACACAGTACAGACGACCGGTGGCAAACTGGGTACGGTAAGGTCTCATGGCAGCGGGGTAATGAGTATTTTAGCCGATACAACGCCGGAAGCCGAATATGGTACAAGTAGTTCCGAGCCAGGGAGAGGGTGGACGCGCAAATTCATGCAAAGTCTCAGCAGCACGGTAATGTATAGCGAGCAGGAAGCGGCGGATTTTCTTGGTATCTCCATAACCAGATTGCATGAAATGCTTGACCGGCATATCTTCAATGACGGCACCCTACGCCCCTCGCAGCTCACCTTCACCAACGCCGAGGTGCTCCTGCTGGGTTTTTGGCAACGCACGGAGCACAATCCCAAAGTGCTGCGCATGCCGCGGCGGAGCTGACTCCCCGCATCCAAATAGTGCTTCGTTCTTTGGGGCAGAGCGGCCGGCCATGCGATATCAGACGCGCCGGGCGCGCTTTTGTCCCGCCGCGCACGCTCACTTCCGGCCGGCAAGCGGCAGCCAAGGACCGGCATAGTACAGGTGGTGCAGGGGTCCCGCTCCCGCACCCAGTTCGTAAGCGTATTGCATGGCGTCATAGACATACTGCTTGGCCAGGAGAACCGCCTCCGGCAGTTTTCGTCCGAGAGCCAGATGACAAGCCAGCGCGGCGGCGAAGGCGCAACCGGTGCCGTGGGTGGCGCGCGTGGTCAGGCGGGGCCCAGAAAACTCCCGCTCGCCAACGCCTTCTCCGTCATCCGCAACCAGCACATCTATGGCTTGATCCCCTCCCAAATGTCCTCCCTTGACGACTACGGCCCGGGCTCCCATGGCGCGCAGGCGCGCGGCAGCTTTCCGCATTTCCGGAAGGGTGGAGACCGGCGCACCGGTCAGAATCGCCGCCTCCTCCAGATTTGGCGTAATCACCGCTACGCACGGGAGCATGCGCCGCAGTAATACTTCCAGCCCTGCCGCGTCGAGCAAATCGGCGCCGGTGGAAGATCGCAGCACCGGGTCGAGGACTACGTTGGCAATGCCGTTCCGTTCCAAATAACCGGCGACGGCCTCGGCGGTCCTTTTGGCGCCGAGCATGCCAATTTTTACGGCTGCCGGCGGCAAATCGGAATCAAGTTCGCGCAACGTAGAGCGAATCAGCTCCGGGTCCACGGGGACTACTGCGCGCACCCCTTGCGTCGATTGCACGGTCAGGGCCGTGATGCAGGCGGTCCCATAGCAGCCATGAGCGGCAATGGTCTTGATGTCGGCCGTAACTCCGGCCCCGGACGATGGGTCGAAGCCGGCAATGCTAAGCACAACCGGGGGGTGTGACATGGCCATAGAGTATCAGGATTGCCGCCCACATTAGAAGTATTCCTCCGGCCGCTCTGCTTCAGTTAACCTTAAGTATTATAAGCACTTATGGCTAACTGGAGACAAAATTGCAAGGTAAACCTGGCTGGTGCTGAGATTGACTTTTTCCTGGTTTGATCAATAGAATGTGGGTTTTGCCGCGGCACGACGTGCGGAGCTCGATTTTCCGAGGTGTTCTTTATGAGAACTGTACTGGCCCAAGGGTTGGTGATGCTGGTATTGCTCGCCAACGCGGGGGCGGCGCAGCCCGAAGACTCCGGATTGAAAGCGAAAACGGCGCCGGCCCACCCGCGAATCCATCGTTTCCACCAGGTGGGATTGGCCTCCTGGTATGGCAAGCATTTCCACGGCAAGAAAACCGCCAGCGGAGAAACCTATGACATGTTTCAGTTCACCGCTGCCCACCCGAGGCTTCCCCTGGGAACTTTGTTGAGAGTCACCAACCTGCACAACGGACACTGGGTGATCGTGCGGGTGAATGACCGCGGTCCGGTGCCCAAGTCCCGGATCATCGACCTTTCTTACGGGGCAGCGCAAATGATTGGCTTACGGCGCCAAGGGACCGAGAGAGTTCGGCTGGACGTGGTGGCGCCTACCGAAGTCGCTCTGCTTGGGCCCGGCCTCGAGGAACCCCAATAATAGTTAAAATCCGGAGGCCTGCTCTGAAGTATGGCCTGCCGCCTCCCGGCGGCCGGGAGTTAGACTATTCTGGATGGCTGAATACGCCGATCGCGACCGCTTGATCGTAGCTTTGGACGTCTCCACCGCCGATGAGGCACGCCGCCTGGTTCGCGCGCTGGGAGATGCCGTTTCCACTTACAAAATCGGCAAGCAGCTTTTCACGGCCGCCGGACCCCAGTTGGTGGCAGAATTCATCGCCGCGGGGCAGCAAATTTTTTTGGACCTCAAATTTCACGACATCCCCAATACGGTTTGGGCAGCCGTGCATTCCGCGGCAGCGCTGGGGGTAAGCATGTTGACGGTTCATGCCAGCGGCGGTCCTAAGATGTTGCGCGCCGCAGTTGACGCAGCGCGGCAGGCGCCCAAGCCGCCGCTCGTCCTGGCCGTGACCGTGCTCACCAGTCTCACGGACCAGGACCTTGCTCTTATTGGCGTCGATGGCGGGACCCTGGATCAAGTGCTGAGGCTGGCGGCCCTGGCGCGCGACGCCGGTTGCGGCGGCATCGTGGCCTCTGCCCTGGAAGCCGGCGCATTGCGGCGCACCCTGGGCCCTGGATTCGCGATTGTCACCCCAGGAGTGCGTCCTCCCGGCGCCCCCGCCGGGGATCAAGTCCGCGTGGTGACGCCCAAGGCGGCCATCGAGGCCGGCGCAACACATATTGTCGTAGGGCGCCCGATCACTGAGGCCCAGGACCCGGCGGCAGCGGCAAAGGCAGTGTTACGAGATATTGCCGGCAGCAAGGGAAAATCTTCCTGCGGCTAGTCCGAATTTCAATGCGGTGAAAATCTAAAGTATTACCTAAAGTTTTTCGTAAAACTCACACACTAAACATGAGATATATATGCCACCAGGAATGTTACGTTCCCGGTCTTTCAAGCGCTTCACCAGCCGCGTTGGCTTGCCGCACTTGGGGCAATCGGTACTCTTACTGGTGTCCATAACCCGCTTACGGTCGGCGGTCTTTGCGATCTTTGCCATTGGTCTCTCCTGATTTGAATTTTTCATTTTACACGATGCGAACTTCCCTGCGGAATATGTGGCACCGGCCGGAACCGGGGTTTGGCCGCCTTCCTTGGAAGGCGTCTGCAGGAACCAGAGAACGGCAAATGTCTCTCAGGTATTTTGCTCATCTGCCGATAAGTGTATGTGAGGAGGGCGTTTGTCGTTTTTGGGCCGCAGTAAGCCGTTGCAGGGCGGCGCCGCGTGTGCGCCCGCAGGGCTGGACGTGTCGCCCGATTCCGAACGCAATGGTTTTTCGCCCGTTTCTTTCCTGCGCCGGCCGGTGCTACTGACCGCGATTGCGGTCGTCAGCATCACCGCTTTCGAAATCCTCAAGCAAGTGTGGAGCCCATACCTTTCCCCTTGGAAATCGCATGTTCTAACCATCCTTCTTATTACGGGCGGGGCGGGGTTCTCCGCCTGGCTTACCGCGCGGGTGGTTTCCGGCGAAGTGCGGCGGTCTGCGTCGCTCTTGCACTCGGCGCAGGGGACCTTGCGCGGGGTGCTGGTGGTTCACGGGGCCATAGAGCGGGTCAACAACGCCATTGCCCGTTGCCAATCGCGCGCCGAGCTGATGCAACGGGTGTGTGAAGCGATCGTCGAAAGCGGCCCCTTTCCTATTGCGTGGTGCGGAGCGCCCGCGGGCGGCGCGCTGAAACTTGTGGCCATCGCCGGGGCCGACTCGGAGGCACTGGCGGCCGCTTTGCATGAATCCCCGCCGACCGCCGATTCCGCCGGGGCGGCGCAAGCGGCGTTGAAGGAAGGCCGTATGGTCACGCAGCGCGCCTGCGCCTTCGAGCGCGGCGTTTTTGGCGAGGACCTTCTTGCCATCGCCATTCCGGTGGTGGTAGACAACCATCCGGTAAGTGTCCTGACGTTCTATTGCGAGCAACAACCATGCGCCGTAGAGCATTTTTGTCTGTTCGGCGGACTGGCGGCCGACTTGGGCATGGCCATTTCCCGGCTGGCGGAACGCGAGAAGCGTGAGCACGTGCAGCGCCAGCTCCTGGCCAGCAAAACCAGGTACCGAACTCTGATCGAACACCAGGGCGAAGGCGTGGCCATTGTGGACCCCAGCGGGACCTTCGTGTTTTCCAATCCCGCCGGCAACCGGACGTTTGGCTTGGATTCCGGTTCTCTGGTCGGCCGCAATTTGCGCGAGTTCATCGTCGAGGAGGGGTCCGAGGCCCCGGCAGGCGCCCCCAGGCAATGGCGGCACGAGCAGGCCTCGAGCTTTGAATGCCAAATCCGCCGGGCGGACGGCAGCCTCGCCTATCTGATGGTCACTGCCACTCCCCAGACTGACGACCGGGGAGAGTTCGCGGGAAATCTCGCCGTCTTCCGCGATATTTCCGACCGCAAGCAAACGGAGAAAGCGCTGGCCGAGAGTGAGGCCAAGTTGCGCCAGGCGCTGGCGGCGCTGGAAGAAAATGAACGCAAGTACCGCCAGATTGTCGATGCCGCGGCGGAAGGAATTATCATCTTCGACGCTCAAGGCCGGCCGCGTTTTGCCAACCAGACGGCCGCCGCCATGTTCCGCACCACCATCGACGACCTGGTTCAGGGCGACGGTTTGACTCCCCTGCTGGGCGCGGACAGCGCTAATTTTCTGCGCGACCTGCGCGAACAGACGGTGAGCGGCGCGGCCGTTCGCTCCGAAGTCAAGGCCATTCGAAAAGACGGCAGCGAACTGTGGACGATGATTTCCGCGGTCCCGCTGCACGACGACAGCGGCGCGGCCACCGGCACCCTGGCCATGATTACGGACATCTCCCACTTGAAACAAGTGGAGCAGACCTTGCGCGAGGCCGAACAGCGCTGGCAACTCGCGTTGCGCGGCAGCAACGATGGGGTATGGGACTGGGACCTGGCAGCCAGGAAGGTCTTTTGTTCGGCGCGCACCATGGCGATGCTGGGTTTCCCCGAGAACGACGCCATGCAATCGGAGCGGGCCTGGATTGCGCGCATTCATCACAGCGACGCTCCCCGGGTGAAGTCCGAGCTCAGCAATCATCTCAAGCGGCTCACGCGCCAGTTCACCTCCGAGCACCGGCTGTTCTGCGGCGACGCTACCTACAAGTGGGTGTTGATGCGCGGACTGGGAGTATGGGACGACTTCGGCCAACCGGTGCGCATGGTCGGTTCGCTCACGGACATCACCGAACAAAAAGCCGCGGCCCGCGCCCTGGAGGACGCCCGCCAGGCGGCCGAGGCCGCCAGCAAGGCCAAGAGCGATTTTCTGGCCAACATGAGCCACGAGATCCGCACCCCCATGAACGGGATCATTGGCATGACGGAGCTGGCGCTCGATACCGAACTCTCCGCCGACCAGCGCGATTGTCTGTTGACCGTCCGGTCGTCGGCCGAGACCCTGCTTTCGATCATCAACGACATCCTCGACTTCTCCAAAATCGAGGCGGGCAAGATGGAACTCGACAACCGCGCATTCGATCTGGAGGATACCCTCGGGCAGGCGCTGAAAGCCATGGCGGTCCTCGCGCACCGCAAGCACCTGGAGCTGGTTTGCTGCATTTCTCCCGAGGCCCCGGCCGTGGTCACCGGCGATCCCAACCGCTTGCGCCAGGTGATCACCAATATCGTCGGCAACGCCATCAAATTCACCGACCGCGGCGAGATTGTGCTCTCCGTGCAGCCCAAACCCGGCGGGGGAAAAAGCGGCCTGCTTCAGTTTTCCGTTGCCGATACCGGCGCGGGCATCCCCGCAGACAAACTCCGCTCGATCTTCGATCCCTTCATTCAGGTGGACGGCACCCGGCGCCGGCAGCACACGGGGACCGGCCTGGGACTCTCCATCTGTTCGCGTCTCGTCCAGATGTTTCAAGGAGAAATCTGGGTGAAAAGCGAACTCGGCAAGGGCAGCACCTTCCACTTCACCGGAAAATTCCCGGCTGCAGTGGGGACACACGCGGCGGAAGCGCTTGCCTCGCAACTCGCCGGGCTCAGCGTGCTGGTGGTGGACGGCAACGCGGCCAGCCGCCAGATGCTGCAGGCAGCGCTGGCTTCGGCCGGCATGGTGTCGGCAGGCGTCTCCGACGCCCCGGCTGCCCTGCCGTTGCTGCGCCGCGCGGACGATACCAGCTTCCAGTTGGTGCTGGTGGATTCCGAGCTTCCCGGAACCAATGGGTTTGAATTCGTCCGGCACATGCGCAGCCTCGGCGCGGCCTGCCCGGTAGTGATGATGCTGACCGCCAACGATCCCATCGGAGACCGGGAAAAATGCCGCCAAGCCGGGGTCTCGGCTTTTGTCTCGAAACCGGTGCGCAAGCCCGAGTTACTGGCCGCGCTCGAGTCGGCCTTGCGCCTCTCGCCCTCCGCTACCGCGCAAAGCGGCGAAGCGGCGCTGCCCGCGCCTCCGCAAAGGCCGCTGCGCATCCTGGTGGCGGAAGACAATCGCGTAAACCAGACGCTGGCCTTGCGGCTGCTGGAAAGAGCGGGCCACTACGCCGATCTCGCCGAAAATGGCGCCCAGGCGGTAGAACGTTACCACGCGGCCCACTACGACGTGATCCTGATGGATATTCAAATGCCGGTGCTGGATGGCCTGGAGGCTACCGCCGCCATCCGCGCCGACGAAGCCGGCACTACTCGCCACATACCGATTCTGGCCCTCACCGCCCACGCCATGGTCGGCGAACGGGAACGCTGTCTGGCGGCCGGCATGGATGGTTACCTCACCAAGCCCATCCAGCGGGCAGAGTTGTTCCGCGAATTGGAACGCATCAGCAATGCCGCGAACGGTATCCCCCTTCCCCCGAAAACCAAAGCCGCGCCCGCGTCCGCACCCACACCCGACGCTTGAGCGGCGAGAAAGTGCGGGCAATTCGGAGGAATTGAGTAATTGGTAATTGAGTAATCGGGTAAATGCCAAAAACGGTGTTGTTGGCGCTTATTTAGCGTCTGCTGCTTTAGTGTCTGGCGCCATCGGGTAATATCCTTCGCGCGCTTGCACGGTGAAATCTTTCTTTTTCGTGGTCAATTGGATTTTGTGATAGTCCGAATCGGTGACCGCGCGGTCCGGCGTGAAGCCCAGGCGGTATTGCGCTTTCAGCTCGTCTTGAATCTGCTGGTAGATTTGCTCGACCGTTTGCTTCTTGGAGACTTCAAACATGCGCCCGCCAGTCTCCTTGGCAATACGATCCAAAATTTTCTTGCCATCCGGATGTTGCTCTTCCGAAGGAGACCGCCGACCTCCGCCTCCGCCGGGATAACCTCCGCCCGGATAACCTCCGCCCGGATAGCCTCCGCCCTGGCGTCCCCAGGGACCGCCGCCGCCCATTCCGCCACGACGTCCGCCGCCTTCCTCGTACTCGCGCCGGCTGGGAGAGAGAATGGCGTACACCACCGTGTCGGCGCGTTGGGCGGTCTCGAGGGCATGGGAGAGCGTGGTCTTGCTCTCGCGGTCGACGCCATCGGAAAAAAGGATCAACACCTTCCGTCCCTGCTGCTTTTGCATCAACTCGGTGGATGCCAGATAGATCGCGTCGTAGAGCAGCGTCCCTCCGCCCCGGGAAGAGCCCCGGCCGGAGCCTTCGTCTCCGCTTCCGGCCGAATCGCCCGGCTCATGGCCGAATTGCGGCGGCGTTTCCAGTTGGTTCAGCGCCGCGGCCAGCTTGTCGTGCGAGCCGGTGAGATCCTGCAACAGTTCGACTTCGCGGTCGAAATGGATAAGGAACGCCTTGTCCTTGTCCTCGCGCACCGCCTGATTCAGAAAACCGGGGCCCGCGGAACGCTCCTGATCCAGATTTTCGCGCTGGCTCCGGCTGGTATCCACTAACAGGCCCAGCGTCAGGGGCGAGCCGGACTCGCGGCTGAAGGAGCGGATGGTCTGCGGCCGCCCGTCTTCTTGCAGCACGAAATCGCTCTGCTCCAGATCCGTGGCGAGCTTGCCGTGTTTGTCGCGGACCGTTGCCAGCACGTTGACCACGTTCGCATTCACATTCACATTCACGGACGACGCCGGCGCTTGCTGAGCGGCCAGCGGAAGCACGAATACAATCAAACCGGCCAGCAGCCAGAGCCGGCTGCCAAAAACGCGTCTGAAGAAGGTCATCATGTCACACTCCGGCGGGGCAACTATAGCTTAACCCGAAAAGCGGCCTTATGTTCCGGTGAGCGCGTCACGGCAATAGCGGCAGTTCGTCCGAATCCTTCGGCGGATGCGGCTCAAGGCGATAGCGGCCGGCGTCGAGCCACCAGACTTTCCGGTCCGAATAATAATCAATCAGTTCCTGGTTCTTCGGGCCGCCGAGGTCGCGCGCCCACAGCACCTTGGAGCGCTCCAGGCCGGCTTGGTTATACACCCACTCCTCGTAGGAATCGTGGCCCTCATCATATTTCACCAGGACCAACTGCTTGCCCGGCAGGCTTTCCAATTGTTGCTGCATGGCGGCGCGCTTTTCGGCCCATACGCGCACCGGCGTACGAGCGGCCAGCGAATCGGCCGCCATCATGGCCATAACCAGCAGCGGCACTCCCGCGGCCATCGATATCGCCGCAAACCGGCGCCCTTGGCTGGCGCGGCACACGCGGCGGATGCTTTCGGTTACCAGCAACAAAGTCAGGGGGACAACCGGCGCCATGTAATGAGTGCGGAACCGCGCGCTCTCGGCGCCCACCGCCAACAGGACCAAGCCGGTAGTGGCCAGGGCAAAGCGCTCCCAGCGCCCCCGAAACAGGCTCAACAACAGCCCGCATTGGACCAGCAGCGCCCCCAACAGCACGGCCACCAGCCATTCCTCGGGCTGCGGCCAGAAGAGATACTGGCGCAAGGCAATAAGTTGAACCGCCGCGTAAGCCGCCACTTGCAGCCCGCGCACATACCACGGATGGCGTTCGAGCAGGACAAGGAGCAGCAGGGGAATCCCCAGAACCGCGCCGAAAGTGAATTGCCAGAAAAAGAACAGCTTGCTGGTCAGAGAATCGAGCCAATGCCGCCGCGCCCAGTGGACTTCCTGCAGCGCGTCCACCGCGGAGGCTTCCATAGCCGCATCGGCGGACTCCGGCAGCGGACGCAGATGCTGAAATAACAGAATCGGCGCCGGATTGTAGGTGCGCTCGTAAACCTGGTACGGAAGGGTCAAACGGCTGCCGGTGACGCGCTGATTGTAGAAAGCCATCAACGCGGCGGCGGGAAGCAAAATAGCCAGTACGGTTGCCGCCGCAGCCGGCGCGCCCGGCCGAAGCCAACGGCGCCGGCGTCGGGGCCCCGCTCCGCGCGCGGCCAAGTCCGCGCCGCTGCCGCCCCGCAAACCCGCAAGGAGAGCCGCGGCGGCAGGAATCACGGTAATAAGTCCCTCGTAGGGACGGCTGTTGGCCAGGATCACGACACCCAGAGCCAAAGCTGCGGCATCGCGCTTTCGCGGTCCGGCGCCGGCCAAACGGCGCACTCCGCCGAAGACCAAGGCTCCGCCTGCCGCCGCCACCATGCCGCCCCAGTAACTCTGCGCCCAGTGGCCGAAGCAGGCAAGCTGACAAACCGCCAGCAACGCTCCATAGAGCGCCCAAGGGGCCGGAAGCCAGGCCTGGAGCATCCAGCAGAGAGCGACCGCAAAAACGGCCGAACTCAGCCAAACTCCCGCAATGGGTTTCGCCAGCACCCGCTCTCCCGCGGCGAGAAACAGCGCCTGAGCCGGAGGGTACTTGGACTGATAAGTCGGCCGCACCAGCACGTATGGCGCCTCAAAGTGTTCCGGCAAGGGCGGTGAGGGATTGGTGATTCGTCCCGCGGCGAAGGTATCGGCCTGCAACAGATAACTGAATTCGTCGAAAACCTCGGGGACAGGATGCCGCCATTGCGAGACCAAGGCATCGGCTGAAAATGCCAGACCGGCGGCAAGGCAAATGGACCAGACGCCAAAAAAGCGCCCCCGGCCGAATTCGCCGCTGGGCCGCAACCGGCCGCCTGCGCGCAGCGCACCCAGGATACTGCCGCAGGCAATCATGACGAGGACGGCGGTCAGCGTCCCTAACTGGATCGAGTCCAACTGAGAAACGGGCACGTGGGCAGTCTATACAGGATTCGCGCGGCAGGAAAAGGGCCAATCCTCCGCAGACAAGCCTTGCGCGGACGAGAGACGCTGTGCCCGCAAACGTAGTACCCTGTTCTCGCCGTGAGCGATGTGCTGAAAGCCGGACCACTCAAGGAACTTCTGGCCCAGGGAAAGTGGGACGAAGCTATGGCCGCCTTTCCGCAGGCTGGTCCGGCCGAGACGGCGGCTGCCTTCGCGGACCTTCCCTTTGAACGGCAGCAGATGTTGTTCCGGAAGCTGCCGGTGGATTTTGCGGCGGCGCTGGTTGCTTTCTTCCCCTATTACCACGAGTACGTATTGTTGCACTCGCGGCCACGCGACCTGCGGGCAATCGTCGATGCCATGGACCCGAATGAACGGCTGCGGCTGTTCGACGAGCTTCCCGAAGAGACCTGGCAACACCTTATGGACGAGCTCGCGGCGGAGCCTCCGGCCCCGCCGCCGGAAGAGCCCGGGCGTGCGCCCGCGGTTGAAGCCGTTCCCAGCGCCGTCCCGCCGCCAGCCGTCGAGCAAATCATTCAAGCCCGCGGCATCGAGAAAAGTTTCCAGCAGCCGGATGGAAAGCCCATCCAGGTGATCGCTCCCCTGGATTTATCGATCGAATCGGGAGCTATCACCGCCCTGTTGGGCCCATCGGGCTCGGGCAAATCCACGCTTTTGCGAATCCTCTCCGGCCTCGGTCTACCCACCGCCGGCCAAGTCTTATGGCGCGGAGCGCCCATGGGCGAGTGCCATCCGAATGTCGCCATCGTGTTCCAGAGTTTTGCGCTGTTTCCCTGGCTCACCGTGCTCGACAACGTGGAAGCCCCGCTGCTCGCCCGCGGCATGGCGCACACGGAACGTCACCGCCGGGCCTTGCGCGCCTTGCACACCGTGGGATTGAAGGGATTTGAAACCGCCTATCCCAAGGAACTTTCCGGCGGCATGAAGCAACGGGTTGGCTTTGCGCGGGCCCTGGCGGTGGAGCCTGAGGTACTGTTCATGGACGAGCCTTTCTCCGCGCTCGACGTTTTGACGGCAGAGAACCTGCGCGGCGAGCTTTTGGAGCTGTGGCTGGGGAACAAGATTCCCACGCAGAGCATCTTCATGGTCACCCACAACATCGAAGAGGCGGTTCTGCTGGCCGACCGGGCGATTGTCCTGGGCCGCAACCCGGCGAGGATTCGCGCGGATTTTCGCATTCCGCTGCCCCGGCCGCGGGACAAGGCTTCCCCCGGGTTCCTGCTCTATGTGGACTACATCTACAAGGTGATGACCCGGCCGGAACTGGAACTGGCGCCGCCTTCCGGGCAGGCGCCGGCGGCCAAGCCCGCCTGGCAAATGCTGCCGCACGCCCGGCCCGGAAGCATTGCCGGCCTGCTGGAGCTTCTGCAGGACCACGGAGGAGAGGAAGATCTCTACCACATCGCCGAGCAGTTACGCATGGAGGTTGACGATCTTCTGCCCATTGTGGACGCCGCCGCCCTGCTGAGCTTCGCCGCCTCGCGCCACGGCGATGTCGTAATCACGCCCGCCGGCAAGGCTTTTGCCGGCGCGGATATCACTTCCCGCAAGAGCCTTTTCCGCGACGCCGCGCTGGCCCACGTCACGCTGCTGCAACAGATGAACCAGGCATTGGCCAGCAAGTCGAAGCACGACATACCGCTGGATTTTTTCCGCGACGTTCTGGAAGAACATTTTCCCGAAGGGGAAGTCGAGCGGCAAATTGACACCGCGCTGCACTGGGGGCGGTACGCGGAATTGTTTGCCTACGATTCGGAAAACGACCGGCTGCTCTCCGCTCCCTTCCACGGCCACGAAACCTTGGACGAGGCGCCATGATCACGACGACGGCAGCAGGGCCGGCACGAAGCAAGCACCGCATACCACCGTGGGGATGGACCCCGGCCGGCGCGGCATCGTTTTTTACGGATGTTCCGGTCGTGCTGGCCGGTTTGGGATTGTTTTACGGCCTGCTGGCCTTCGGCCACTACTGGATGGGGCCGGTAAACACCCAGGCGGAGATCGAGCTGAGTCCGCTGGCGCTTCCCAAGTACGCCTTGTTTTCGCTGGCCCGGCTGGCCATCGCTTATATCCTTAGCTTCGCTTTCACCCTCGTCTACGGCTATGTTGCCGCTTATAACGCCAAGGCCGAGCGCATCCTGATCCCGTTGCTGGATACGCTGCAGTCGATCCCGGTTTTGAGTTTTCTGCCCGGCGTAATGCTCTCCATGATGGCCTTGTTCCCGCGCTGGCAATTAGGCGTGGAACTCGGCTCCATCGTATTGATTTTTACCGGGCAGGTATGGAATATGACCTTCAGTTTCTATTCTTCGCTCAAAGGCATTCCGCAAGAGTTGCGGGAAGCGGCCAAGGTGTATGAGTTCAGTTGGTGGCAGCGGCTGCGGCAACTGGAAATGCCGTACGCGGCGATTGGGCTGATTTGGAATTCCATGATGTCGGTGGCCGGCGGCTGGTTCTTTCTGATGGCCTGCGAGATGTTCGTGCTGGGAAACCGCGACTTGCGGCTTCCCGGGCTCGGTTCTTATCTGCAAACCGCCGCCAATGCCGGAAATACGCGCGCCATTGTCTGGGGGGTAGCCACCATGATCGGGGTCATCGTACTCCTCGATCAACTGGTGTGGCGTCCGGTAATTGCCTGGGGCGAGCGCTTCAAGTTCGAACAGGTGGAAGCGGCGGAGACGCCCCGCTCTCCGGTTCTCAGCCTGTTGCACCGTTCCGAACTGTTGTCGTTAGTAAAGCGCTGGCCGCTGGCGCCCGCGCGCGAACGCATGGACCTGTACTGGGCGCGAAAACAGCTTCTCGCGCCTGCCAGCGTCCGCCGCACGCCAGGGCCACGCTGGACCGGCCGCGCGCTGGCTGCCTTGGCCCTGGCCGGGATTGCTTACGGCACAGTGAAAATGGCGCTCATGATCGCAGCAATTTCGTCCGCTGAGCTAGGTCACATCCTGCGCGGCGCCGGGGCGACTCTCTTGCGGGTGGCCGTTACCCTGGCGCTGGCGGCAGCCTGGACGGTTCCGGTGGGAGTGTTTATCGGGCTGCGTCCGCGCGTGTCGGCGGTATTGCAGCCCCTGGCACAGATTGCCGCCTCGGTACCCGCTACTGCCCTTTTTCCCATTCTGCTTTTGGTCCTGATTCGCCTGGGCGGGGGATTGGGAATCGGCTCTATCGCTCTGCTGCTTTTGGGAACCCAGTGGTACCTGCTCTTCAATGTGATCGCGGGAGCGTCGGCCATCCCGGCGGACTTGAAGGAAGTCAGCACGGTATTCCGGTTCAGCCGGAGTGAGCGCTGGTGGAAGCTGTTTCTTCCGGCTATCTTTCCCTATCTGGTCACCGGCCTGGTAACCGCTTCCGGCGGCGCCTGGAATGCGAGCATCGTGGCTGAGTATTTCCATTTCAAAGGTCAAACCTTGTCCACGGTGGGACTGGGATCGCTGATAAGCCAGGCTACCGACAGCGGTAATTTCCCTCTGCTGATAGCGTCCACCGTCGTCATGGCAGCGATGGTAGTGACCATCAACCGGCTGCTATGGCGCCGGCTCTATGCTCTGGCGGCTACCCGGTTTAATCTGGAAGCGTGATAGTTCCCCGCAGGAAGGAGCACAGCAATGGTCATCAACATGTCGGAAACCGCCAGCGAGAGCCAAGTCCAGCACGTTATCGACCGGGTCAACGAGGCCGGTTACCGCGCACATGTGATCCGGGGAACCGAGCGGACGATTGTGGCGGCGGTGGGCAGCGGCCGCCGGCATGAGCTTGAGGGATTGCGCGTCGCCCCCGGAGTGGAAGAACTGGTTCCCATTGCTCAGCCCTTCAAGCTGGTAAGCCGCCAGTTGCGGCCGCAACGCACCGTCGTCGAAGTGGGTACCGTGCGCATTGGCGGCCCGGAAGTGGTCGTCATTGCCGGCCCCTGTTCGGTGGAATCGCGCGAGCAACTGCTCGCTACCGCCAGGAGCGTGAAGAAAGCCGGAGCGTCCATGCTGCGGGGCGGCGCTTACAAGCCGCGCACCTCGCCTTACGATTTTCAGGGGTTGGGCCGCGAGGCTCTGGAACTGCTCGCGGAAGCCCGGCAAGAAACCGGCCTGCCCGTGGTAACCGAGGTGATGAGCACGGAAGATGTGGATCTCATAGCCGGTTTCGCCGACATGCTGCAAGTGGGGGCGCGCAACATGCAAAACTTCGCGCTGCTGCGCCGCCTGGCTACCATCGACAAACCCATCATGCTGAAACGCGGCCCCTCGGCTACGGTGAAGGAATGGCTGCTGGCCGCGGAATACGTGCTCACCGGAGGCAACGAGAAAGTGGTACTGTGCGAGCGCGGCATCAAGACCTTTGAGACCGACCTGCGCAACACGATGGATTTGGCGGCCATTGCCCTGGCGCGCGAGCTTTCGCATCTTCCGGTAATTGCCGACCCCTCGCATGGCACGGGGCGCACCAGCCTGATTGCGCCGGTTTCCCGCGCCGCCATCGCCGCCGGCGCCGACGGCTTGATGATCGAAGTGCACCCTTGCCCCGAACGCGCGCTTTCCGATGGCGCGCAGTCCCTGACGCTGCAGCAGTTCGAAGAAGTCATGGCCGAATTGCGGCATCCGCTAAGACCGGTTGCCGGAAGCAGAAGCCGGTGAGGATTCGAAAATCACGCGGCTTCCACGCGCGGGACGCGCGCTACATATTCACGGCGCCTTGCAGCCCAAAGTACGCCGGCTCGTTGCCCGGCTTCCATTTGATGTTGCAACCGATGCTGGGTTTCTGTTCCGGAGACACGGGGCGGCGCGCCAACACCGCTTCGAGAGCGCGGCGCAGATCGGCGCCCGTCACCGGCCGGTCGTTTCCTGGCCGGCTGTCGTCCATCTGTCCCCGGTAAACCAGCTTCCGCTCCGCGTCGAAGACAAAAAAGTCGGGGGTGCAGGCGGCCCCATAAGCTTTGGCAACTTCCTGGGATTCATCGAACAGATACGGGAAGGTATAGCCCGCGGCTTTCACTTCCTTGGCCATCTCCTTGGGACCATCGTCAGGATAAGCATCAACGTCGTTGGAGCTGATACCCACCACCGCTACGCCCCGCGACTGATATTCACGCACCAGGCCGGCGAGAGCGGCGCGCACGTGCTTCACGAACGGACAGTGATTGCACAAGAAAATGACCAGCAATGCCGGCGCCGCCTTGAAATCATCCCGTGAAACCAGCTTTCCGTTGGTGTCAGGCAACTGGAACGGGGGCGCCGGCATACCCAGCGGCGCCATAGTGGATGGGGTTTGAGCCATACTTCTTCTCCTGCATAATGCTTGAAATGATGGCTGACCGCCTTCAGGACGCTACCCGGCGCACACGTTGCCGCTCATCGTCTTTCGGGGGTCGCCGATATATTGATTCTGGCTGTGCCCGGAAAGTTCCACTATTCCTAAGCGGGAACCAGGCTCAGGTCCGGCGCCGTTGGGTGGGGAACAAAGAAAGCGCCCGGGGATTGCTATAATCCGATTTTCGGCCTATTTCAACTGACGCTCAAGAGCAGGCATGGCACTCGACGAAGATATCTCCCGGTTGCGCCGCGAAAAACTGGCCCCGATTGAAGCCTTGGGGCAACCATCGTACCCCCACGCATACCGCTATACGCATACGGTTTCTCAGATTCTCGAGGCTTACGCTTCGCAGAGCGGCGAGACGCTGGAGGCGCAACGCGTTCCGGTGCGCATCGCCGGACGCATCATGGCCATCCGGCTGATGGGCAAAGCCGGTTTTGCCCACCTGCAGCAGGGCGGCCAGCGGTTGCAGATTTACGTAAAGAAAGATGCGGTAGGCGAGAACGGTTTTGCGCTCTGGAAATTGCTCGACATCGGCGATCATCTGGGCGCGGCCGGCTATCTGTTCCGCACCCGCACGGGCGAATTGAGCGTGCATGTTGAGGAGCTGACGTTTCTCGCCAAGGACTTATTGCCCTTGCCGGAGAAGTGGCATGGGCTCACCGACGTCGAGACCCGCTACCGGCAACGTTACGTGGATTTGACCATGAACCCCGCCGTGCGCGAGACCTTCGTCAAACGCAGCCAGGTGGTGCAATCGCTGCGCCGCTTTCTCGACGCCCGCGGCTACCTGGAAGTGGAAACTCCCATGATGCAGGCCATCGCCGGGGGAGCGTCGGCGCGTCCGTTTATCACGCACCACAACACGCTGGACGTCGATCTCTATTTGCGCATTGCGCCCGAACTCTATCTCAAGCGGCTGGTGGTGGGCGGCCTCGACCGCGTCTACGAAATCAACCGCAACTTCCGCAACGAGGGGATCGACCGGCAGCACAACCCCGAATTCACCATGCTGGAGTTTTATCAGTCGTTCGCCGACTATGGCGAGCTGATGGACCTGACGGCGGAAATGCTGGCCCAGGTGGCGCGCGAGGTGAACGGCTCCACTAAGGTCACTTTCGGGAACGATGAGATCGACTTCGCGCAGTGGCAGCGCCTGACCATGCGCGAGGCCATCCGCAAGTATTGGCCGGCGGCCGCCGGCCCGGCGCCGGAAATGCGGGAGTTTGGCGATCCCGCGGCGCTGGGCGCGGCGGTGGCGCGATTGAATGCCGGCCTGGGGCATGAGGCCGTTCCCTCCGCGGCGCCCGCAGGCGACGCGGGCGCGGAGAAAGCCGAGCGCGTGGCGTTCGACCCGGACCTGGGCAAAACCGTCGTGGCGTTGTTTGAAGCCGTGGCCGAGAAGAACCTGGTGCAACCGTCCATCATCTACGATTTCCCCAAGTCGGTTTCGCCGCTGGCCAAGAGCAAAGCCGGCGAACCCGATTGGGTCGAGCGTTTTGAAATCTTCATCGGCCGGCTGGAATGCGGAAACGCCTTCAGCGAACTGAATGATCCGGCAGAGCAGTTGGCCCGCTTCGAGGACCAGGTGCGGCAGCGCATGGCCGGCGACGAGGAAGCCATGGCCGAAGCCGATTACGATTACGTGCGAGCGCTTTCCTACGGCATGCCGCCCACCGCCGGCGAAGGCATCGGCATCGACCGCTTGACCATGCTGTTGACCAATTCACATTCCATCCGCGACGTGATTCTGTTCCCGCTGTTGCGGCCGGAAAAGAAGGAAGAACAGACCGCGGCGATTTCCGGGGAGTAGAATCCTGGCAAAGCGTTATGCGTCTATACAGGTGGGGGCCATCGAATTGCCAAGAGCCACTGGCCAATTGCGGGCGTTTCCGGCCGGCAACCGAAGACCCGGCATGACGTTCGACTTTGATGCGGAAACCCGGCGCGCCCTCGGTTACCGGCTGATCGACTGGATTGACGAGTATTTCTCTTCCCTGCCCGGCCGGCCCGTGCAACTTCCGCTGGAGGAACGAAGTTTTGCGCCCCTCACCGGGCGCCTGCCGGAAGTTGCGGAAGATGCCGCCAGCGTGCTCGACGATGCCTGCCGGGAGTTGATCGACAAGGGCTTCCATGTTCCAGCCGCCAACTATTTCGGTCTGATGAACCCTACCCCGGCCTATATGGCGGTGCTGGCGGAGGCCTTGGTGGCGGCGCTAAATCCCCAATTGGCATCGCTGGCCCGCTCGCAGTTGGCCTCGCGCATCGAGGCGGAAACCGTGCGCTGGCTCGGCGAGCGCGTCGGCTGGGAAGGGGACTTCAGCGGGACTTTCACCAGCGGCGGGAATGAGGCCAATTTCAGCGCCCTGGCCGTCGCTCTGGCGTGGCATTTTCCCGAGGTAGTCGAGAATGGCGTCGCCTCGCTCAGCGCCCCGCCGGTTTGTTATGCCTCCGCAGAGGCGCATCATTCCCTGGACAAATCCGTCGGGCTGCTGGGCCTGGGCCGCCACGCATTGCGCCGCATCCCGATTGACGGCCGCATTCAACTCGATCTGGACCGCCTGGAGCAAGCGATTCAACGGGACTTCAGCGCCGGATACCGGCCCTTCGCCATCGTCGCCACCGCCGGCACCACCAGCGCCGGCGCCATCGATGACCTTTCCGGGTTGGCCGCCATGGCGCGCCGTTATCACCTGTGGCTGCACGTGGATGCCGCTTACGGGGGCGCCATGATTTTCAGCAACCGGCATCGCGAGTTGTTGCGCGGGCTGGAGCTGAGCGACTCGGTCACCATCGACCCGCATAAAGGCCTGGCCATGCCCTTTGCCGCCGGGGCCCTGCTGACCACGCATCCGAACATGCTCGAGCAGACCTTTGCCGTAGCCACTCCCTATATGCCCCGGGCGCGCTCCAGTCCGTTACCCGACAACTTCCAGATCAGCGCACAATGGTCCCGCCGGATGAACTCGCTGAAACTGTGGCTCACGCTGCGGGTGCACGGCCGCCAAGCCTATGAAGAACTCCTCGACCGGCAAATGCGCCTGGCACAGTCCTTTGCCGGCTGGATAACGGAGTCCGGGCGCTTTGAACTCGCCGCGCCCCAGGTGCTGCCCATCGTGACGTTTCGTCTGCGGGCGAACGGACATAGCGAGGACGAAGTCAGCACGGCCCACACGCGCTTGCTCGAACGGGTGACCGCCGGGGGGCAACGCTGGATTTCCGGAACGCACGTGGCCGGCCGCAGCGTACTGCGCATGATGATCATCAGCTATCTCACCGAAGAGCGGCATCTGCAAGCCTTGGAAGAGGCTTTGCTGGAAGCAGCAGGGAAAATTGAGTAATCGGCTCACTCCAGTTCCAGTCCGCCATCTACGGCCAGGGTTTGTCCGGTGATGAAGTGCGTGGCGGTGGCGAAGAACCGGACGGCCTCCAGCACATCGGCGGCGGCGCCGGCGCGCCGCATGGGAGTTTTGCTGACCGTCTGGCGCACCAGGGCGGCATCGCGGTTCTCACCCATCGAGATCATGCCCGGCGCTACGCAATTCACCGCGATCAGCGGCGCCAGCGCTTTGGCCATCACCTTGGTAAGCATGATGAGCGCAGCTTTCGACGAACAGTAGTGAGCTTGGGCGCGCCAGGGACGAATCCCGCCCAGGGAGCCGAGGTGAATGATCCTCCCGCGCCGGCGCCGCAGATAGGGCAAGGCGGCCTGCGCTACGAGAAAAGGTCCCCGCGTGTTGGTGGCGAACATGTCGTCCCATTGGCCGGGGGTAAGCGCCTCGAATTTTACGGCCGAGAAAATGCCGGCATTGTTGATGAGCACGTCGATGCCGCCCAGCTCCGCGGCCACCTCACGCACCATCTCTTGCACGTTGCGCGGATCGCGGACGTCACAGCGGAGAGCCAGGGCATCGGTCCCGCCGGCCAGTAAGCGCCCAATGGTTTGCCGGGCGTCCTGCTCGGACTCGCGATAGGTAATGGCAATAAGCGCGCCTTCCCCGGCCAGGCCCAGGGCCAAGGCGCGTCCAATGCGGCGGGCCCCGCCGGTAATCAGGACCACTTTGCCGGCAAGCTTTCCTTCAGCCTTTCTCATGGCCGGGATTGTACATGATCCGCCGGCTTACTTGTCGTAAATCGAGTACTGTTTCTGCGGGCGCTTGAGCTTGATGGTAATTTCCTGGGCCGGCTGATCAATGGTGAAGTCGTCACCAAAAGTCTGGAATCCGCTCTGGATCACCTGCACGCGGAGCTTGCCGAAGGGCACGCCGGGATAAGACGCCTTCCCGTCCCCGTCGGTCTTGAGCTCAAAGCCGCTGCGGCCTTGCTTCCCGTTTTTCTTCACGTCGTGCAAAACGACGGCGGCGTTGCGCACCGGCTTGCCCGTCTCTTCGCTGAGCACAAGAAACGAAAGCTCGCAATATTGGTCCGCCTTCTTGCGGGCGTGCGCGCTTACGCCCAAAAGCAGGACTGCGCAGACCAGTAAGGCGGCTGCTTGCTTCATGGTGTGTATTTTATCCAAAAAGCCCGAGGTTTACAGTTTGCGGTCAGAGGGTCGCTCCCATTTTCCAGTGTTGCGGTTGCGGGCAGGGGGCCACCAGCAGCGTCGATTCAACGACGAGACAGCAATAATTCCGCCGGAGCGAGTGAAGACGATCAACCGTCTAGATACGGACAACCGGCAAGCCCGGGATGTGCCCAAAGTGGCGGACGTTAGCCGTACCGACGCTGTAGCCGAGTTCCAAGGCTGTCACGCCGATCAACAGGTCCGATAGAGCAATGCGAACGCCCTTGGCCTGACTCTCGCCGTCGATTTGTCCTGCGCGAAGCGCAACCGAAACGGTAACCGGATGAGCGGGCAGCGCTGCCAGCAGTTCCTGAACGAACTGCAGACGCTTTGCTATTCTTTCTGGGGTGCCGGCGCGCGCCGCGCCGTGCGCCAATTCCAGCAGGGTAATAACAGAGATAGCAATATCCGTTTCCCCCACCGCGCTTGCAACGGCAGCTAATATCTGGCGTGCGTTTTGGCCTTGGCGCTCGGCGCCGATCAGAACACTGGAGTCGAGGATCACTCCCATGCCGGTGGTTCCAATGATTCCCGATGGCACTTTACCGCCGCCTCGACATCGTTGGCAAAATCTCTGTCAATGGTCGCCGTGGAGTCCTCCGGCAGCAGTGCAATGCACTCGGCAATCGAACGGCGCGGCGGGACCGGCGCATGAATCACCGCTACCGGAACCTTGCCGCTCTCAATGACAATTTCTGCGCCGGCGCGCACCCGCGCCAGGATCGCGGCAAAATCGCCCGCCGCTTCCGACTCGGAAATATGAATCACGTGGGCAACCATGCCGGTATTATAGCCCGGATGTGTACCTAGCCATCACTGCAACTCTTCCAACCTGGCCGCCAGCTCTTCCCATTCCCGCATCAGCGTTTCCAGTTCCGCGCGGGTGGTTTCCATCAGGCTGGTTTGGCGCTGCGTCTCTTCGGCGCTGACAAAGCGGCCCAGGGCCTCTTCGCACCCGGCGACGACCGCCTCCGCCCGGCTAATGAGGTCTTCCAGTTCGGCACAGCGCTGCTGCATTTGCCGCAGGCGCTGCGGATTAATGCGGCGCGCAACCGCAATCTCTTCAGCGGGTTCCTCTGCGCCCGCCGGCAATTCCGGTGCGGCCGCCGCAGCCGTCGCCGCCGGCGCCGCCACGGCTTCGCGCGCTTGCTTGCGCCAAAGGTAGTCTTCGTAGTTCCCCGGGAAAATATGGACCTCGCCGCCCCCGGCTTCAAACACCCGCGTGGCCAGCTTATCGATGAAGTAACGGTCGTGGGAGACGAAAACCACGGTTCCGGTAAACTCCTGCAACGCTTCCAGCAGCACGTCTTTCGCGCGCAGGTCCAGGTGGTTCGTGGGCTCGTCCAACAGCAGGAAATTAGCCGGCTGCAGCAGCATCCGCGCCAAGGCATAGCGGTTGCGCTCGCCGCCGCTGAGCACGCCGATGGGCTTGAAGACATCGTCTTCGGAAAACAGAAAGCAGCCGAGGAGATTGCGCATTTCGGTCTGGGTGCGGGCGGGCGCGAGTTGCCAGAGATCGTCGAGCACGCGCGCTTCGGCATCCAGTTCCCGGTACTGATCCTGCGCGAAGTAATCGACTTGCACGTTGTGTCCCCGCCGCAGTTGCCCCCGAGTGGGGGCTTCCAGGCCGGCAAGCAGCTTGATGAGGGTGGACTTTCCCGCTCCATTGGGCCCCACCAAAGCAATGCGGTCGCCGCGCTCGACCACGAAGCTGACTTCACGGAATACCTGGATTTCCCCGCCGTTGTCCCCTGCCCCGCCGGCCGCTTCGCCTCTCTCATAGGTCTTGCCCAAGCCGATGGCCTCCGCCACCATGCGTCCCGAGGCAGCAGGCTGGGGAAAGGAAAAGTGCACCGTCTTTTCTTCGGCGGGAATTTCGATGCGCTCGATGCGCTCCAGTTCCTTAATGCGGCTCTGGACCTGTTTGGCCTTGGTCGCCTGATAACGGAAGCGATTGATAAACGCTTCAAGCTGCTGCACGCGGTCTTGCTGGTTGCGGCAGGCGGCCTCCAATTGTTCGCGCTGCTGCTGCTTCTGAATCAGATAGCGGTCGTAATTGCCGGAGTAGAAATGCACGCTCTGGTTCCAGATTTCGGCGATCTTGTTCACCGTGACGTCAAGAAAGTAGCGGTCGTGCGAGACCAGCACATAGGCGTACGGATAGCCGTTCAAATAATCTTCCAGCCAGTTCCGCGTTTCCAGGTCCAGGTGATTCGTGGGCTCGTCCAGCAGCAGCAGGTTGGGCTTTTGCAGGAGCAGTTTTGCCAGGGCAATGCGCATCTGCCAGCCGCCGGAGAAGTGTTCGCAGGGCCGGCTCCAGTCTTCGCGGCGAAATCCCAGTCCGGCCAGCACCGTGCCGGCCTGGGCTTCGAGGGCATAGCCGTCGCGCGCGCGGAACTCGCCTTCCAGCCGTTGATAGCGGCCGGCGGCGGCGGCGCACTCGCGTCCCGCCGGGTCCAACTCGGCCATGCGGTGCGCCAGCTCCTCCATCTCCAGCTCCATCTCGCGCAGGCTGGAGAAGACGGAAAGGCACTCGGAAAATACCGTCGTCCCGGTGAGAGACAAGCCATCCTGCGGCAGGTAACCGGCGGTGATTCCTTTGGCGCGGACCAGCGTGCCGTAATCGAGCGTTTCCACCCCCGCCAGCACCTTCAGCAACGTCGTCTTGCCCGTGCCATTGGAACCCACCAAGCCCATGCGCGCCTGCGGCGTCACCAGCCAGTCGAGATTCTGAAACAGCACCTTGGGACCAAAGCGCTTGCCGGCAGCAGTCAGTTGAATCATCGCGTGTTTCTATTCTCGCATGGGAAGAAGACGAACGCGGAGGGCGCAAAGGACGCAGAGGACGCGATTGATCTGCGGCCACGCCATCGATAGAATTGCGCATAGACCTGAAAATGCCCGACTTCGTTCATCTGCATCTGCACAGCGAGTACAGCCTGCTGGATGGCGCCAACGACCTGGAGAAACTGGCCGCGCGCGCGCAATCCCTGGGCATGCCCGCAGTCGCCGTGACCGACCACGGCAACATCTTCGGCGCCGTTCATTTCTTCGGTTACGCCCGGAACCAGGGAATCAAGCCCATCCTGGGCTGCGAACTGTATATCTGCAAGAAGAGCGATCACCGCATCGAGCGGACCCCGCCGGAAGGCGACACTTACAACCATCTCATCGTGCTCGCGGAAAACGAAGAGGGTTACCGCAATCTGGTGAAGATCGTCTCCGAAGCCTCGCTGCACGGCTTTTATTACAAGCCGCGCATCTCGAAGGCTTTTCTCGCGGAGCACGCCCGGGGATTGATCGCGCTCTCCGGCTGCCTGAAAGGCGAAGTGGCCGAATCGTTGACCGGGCAAAAATACGAGCAGGCAAAGAAAGTCGCCGGCGTATTTCAGGATATGTTCGGCCAGAAAAATTTCTTTCTGGAAATCCAGGACCAGGGACTGGCCGCCGAACACCGCATCAATCCCGATCTCTTCCGCCTCGAGAAGGACACCGGCATTCCCCTGGTGGCGACCAACGACAGCCATTACCTGTGCGAAGCGGACTCCCACGCCCACGACGTGCTGCTGTGCGTGCAGACCGGCAAGTCCCTGAACGATCCTGGCCGGCTTCGCTTCGAGAGCACGAATTTTTTCGTCAAGAGCGCCGAGGAGATGGCCCGTGTCTTCGCCGAGGCCCCCCAGGTTCTCGCGCGCACCCTGGACATTGCCGCCCGCTGCAACCTTAAGCTGGAAAAAATCGCCAATCCTTTCCCCGAGTTCCGGGTGCCGGAAGGCTACACCCTCGACAGCTACTTCGAGCACATCACCCGCCAGGGATTCGCGCGCCGCCTGGAACACATGCGCGCCCTCGGCGAAGCCGCCAAACCCAGGCACTCGAGCGCCGAATATGAACAGCGCCTGAACTACGAAATTGACATCATCAAGCAGATGAAGTATTCCGGCTATTTCCTTATAGTATGGGACTTTATCCGCTGGGCCAAAGAGAACGGCATTCCCGTGGGTCCGGGCCGAGGGTCGGCCGCGGGCGCCCTGGTTGCCTACTCGCTGGGCATCACCGACATTGACCCGTTGCAGTACAACCTGCTCTTCGAGCGCTTCCTGAATCCGGAACGGGTGTCGATGCCCGATATCGACGTGGATTTCTGCATGAACCGGCGCGGCCAGGTAATCGACTACGTTACCGGCAAGTATGGCCGCGAAAATGTCGCCCAAATCATCACCTTCGGCACCATGGCCTGCAAGGCCGCCATCAAGGACGTAGGCCGGGTGATGGACATTCCGTATCCCGACGTGGACCGCATCGCCAAGATGGTGCCCAACACGCTCAATATCACCTTGGCCGACGCGCTCAAGGATTCGCCCGCTTTGCAGCAGGCTTATGAAAACGAAACCCAGGTGCGGGAACTGATCGACACGGCAATGAAACTGGAAGGCGTGGTCCGCAATGTGGGCGTGCATGCCGCCGGCGTCGTCATTTCGCCCCAGCCGCTGACCGACCTGGTCCCGCTGCACAAGACCAAGAACGACGAAATCGTAACCGCCTACGACATGAAGGCCATCGAGAAGATGAACCTGCTCAAGATGGACTTCCTGGGCTTGACGGCCCTGACCATCCTCGACGATGCGCTGAAACTGATCGCCCAGCGCCAGGGCGCGGTCGATCTGCACGCTCTGCCGCTGGACGACGCCGAGACCTACAAGAAAGTTTTTCATAGCGGCCTGACCAGCGGCGTCTTCCAGTTTGAATCGCACGGCATGCGCGACGTGCTGCGCGGCTACAAACCGGATTCCATCGAGGACCTGACCGCTTTGAACGCGCTTTACCGGCCGGGGCCGATTCAAGGGGGCATGATTCCCGAATTCATCGACCGCAAGTGGGGGCGCAAGAAGGTCGAGTATGAACTGGACGCCTTGAAGGAAATTCTGCAGGAAACCTGGGGCGTGATCGTCTATCAGGAACAGGTGATGCAGATCGCCAACAAGCTGGCCGGCTACTCGCTGGGCGAAGCCGACCTGCTGCGCCGCGCCATGGGCAAGAAGAATCGGGAAGAAATGACCAAGCAGCGCGACCGCTTTGTCAGCGGCGCCGTACAACGCGGCTATGACGGCAGGCGCGTGGAACGCATTTTCGATCTGATGGAGCAGTTCGCCGGTTACGGCTTCAATAAGTCGCATGCGGCCGCTTACGCCTTGCTCGCCTACCAGACGGCTTACCTGAAGACCCACTTCCCTATCGAGTTCATGGCGGCCCTGTTGACCTCGGTCACCGGCAGCACGGACGACGTGGTGAAGTACATCAACGAGTGCCGGGAAATGGGCATTGCCGTCGAGCCTCCCGACATCAACGTGAGCGACGCGAATTTCACGCCGCATGGCAACGCCATCCGTTTTGGCCTGGCGGCGGTAAAAAATGTCGGCCACACCGCGATCGACGCCATCGGAGCGGCGCGGCAGAAGCGCGGGGAGTTCAAGTCCCTGTTTCAGTTTTGCGAGAGCGTCGATCTGCGGGTGTTGAATAAACGCGTGATCGAATCCCTGATCAAGGCCGGCGCCCTGGACTCCCTGGGCCGGCGCGCGCCCTTGACGGCGGCGCTGGACAAAGCCATGGAGCGCGGACAAAAGGCGGCGCGCGACGCAGAATCCGGGCAGCATGGCTTGTTCGGAATGTTCGAGGAAGCGCCAACCGGCGCCGGCGCCGGCGCCGACCGCCTGCCCGAGTTGCCCGACTGGGACCAGGCCACGCGTCTGGCGGCGGAAAAAGAGGTGTTGGGCTTTTTCGTCTCCGGCCATCCGCTGGAAAAGTACCGCGACAAGCTGCTCGAGTTCGGCGCCCGCACGATGGAGGAAATTTCCGGCTTCCGCCAGAGCACGGGCAAAGATGAGCTCTGTACGGGCGGCATCATCACCCGGCTGCGGGTCCTGAAGTCCAAGAAGGGCGACTTGTACGCGCAAGGCACCCTGGAAGATATGACCGGCGCCTGCGAATTGCTGGTGTTTCCCGAGGCCTATAAGCGGCTCGCCGGCGAGCTGCAGACGGACGTTCCGGTGCTGGTCCGGGGCGGAGTGCGCATCGAAGAAGGCGCCAATCCTAAGATCACGGTGGGAAGTATCGCTTTTCTGGAAGAGGCCCAGCCCAAGCTGCCGCGGGCGATTCGCATTCGCATTCCCCTGGACACGGCCAGCGAGGCCACCATCGACGAGTTGCACCAGCTTTTTTGCGAGCGCCGGGGCGGGGCGCAAGTGATGCTCGACGCGGAAAAACGCGGCGCCTTCATGGTGGTGATGGAAGTGGAAGACTATAATGTCCAACCAGACCGCGCGTTCATCAGCCGCGTGGAAGAATTGTGCGGCAGGGGCAGCGTCCGCCGCGTGGATTGAGGCTCATGGAAACACCCGAAAACTTACAACAGGAACTGGAACGCATCGAGCGGCAGATCGAACAACTGGCGGCGGCCGCCGGCGAAAACGCCGAGGCCCGCCTGAACCTGCAAAAGCTGCAGCAGCGGGTGGATAGCCTGCGCGCCCACGGGG
>Ga0326728_10002798_pt1 | contig 56897 bp, 49 predicted proteins | sample MB3enrmetagenome_FD_207602 | JGI IMG/M metagenome (GOLD analysis project Ga0326728, IMG submission 207602) | Lab enriched peat soil microbial communities from McLean, Ithaca, NY, United States - MB31MN | ecosystem: Environmental > Terrestrial > Soil > Wetlands > Peat | place: USA: New York... | reverse complement strand
TTCATCCGGCGGCAAGAACCGTTGACCGGCCACATTTTTCATCACCCGCACACAACCCGTCCGGCGCTGCAACGCGTCCCAGATTGCCAACAGGCAGCCCTCGCGATTCTCCCGCCACTGACGGTTCCAGAAACGCAGCGTCTCGATGTCTTGCTCCGCCAGAAATTTGTCGCGCACGGCATCGCCCTGCAACCCTTCCGGCAGGCCGTGTTGGAAACCGTCCAGTTCCACATCCAGCCGCGCCGCCGCGCAATAAAAATCCAAAATGTAATCACCCACCGGATGTTGCCGGCGAAATTTGAAACCCGCAAACCGATGGCTGCGCAACGCCCGCCACAAATCCCGTTCCTCGTCCGTCTGGTCACGGCGAAGCTGTCGGGCGGTTGAGGTCGGAATCACCCCCACAGAATGCAAATTGCGCCATAATATTCAAGCCCGCCCTGCTTCTCCCTCTCCTCGCCAAAACGAGGAGAGGGCCGGGGTGAGGCGCCACAAAACAATTCCTTCTCCGCATCAGATGGGGAGAAGGTGGCCGCAGGCCGGATGAGGTGTCCCCTGACCCTCCCTCCGTTTGGGCGTGGGGAGAGAACCAAATTCACGCGCGCGGACGTGATAACCGGGCACATTTCCACCGCCTTCTCTCCCTCTCCTCGCCCAACGAGGAGAGGGCCGGGGTGAGGAGACAAGCCAATCGAATCAAAAATGACTTGCTTGTCGTTCAATCAAATTTCCGAGTAACATTGGCAAGCGCACTTCAAAACCCAAATCATGGCTGAGCAAAAGAACATCGTCATTCAGAGGTATCTGGAGCGGTTGCTTCGTTCGGTTCGACGCAGCGGACTGTTGAATGCGTCTCCCACAAGATCGGTCAAGCGACTCGACTTGATGCGGCTTCGGGTGGCAGATTTTGATTTGCCGGATGACTTCCTTACCAAACTTATTAAAACCGATGGCGGCAAAGTTCAGTTTGAACTCGATTTGTCCCAACGCGAATTGGACGACGAAGATGCGAAAGAAAGTCCAGAGGAGGCACTTTACTACGCGCTGACGAGCGGGCTGGCGAGAACGGCAGAAGCGTTCAAGCGCGAAACTGGCGTTCGCAGTTTGTGGCTGGCATATCCGTTATTTCATGCTCGCATCACCGATAGCACGGGCTATTCAAAAAGCATTCTTTCTCCGATTTTTCTTTGGCCGATTAAGATTGAATCGCCGTTGCAAACACAGGGACGCATTATTATTTCACGCGACGAAGAATCAGGCGGACCAAAATACAACAAGGCACTTGATGTTTGGATTACTGAAAATCTGAATTTTAATCCAGATGATCCGAGCCGCGAGGATTTCGATGAGATTTCCCGCCCTCAATTGGAAGAAGTCGTGAAGCGGCTTTACGCTGGATTGAAACCTGCCCCAAGTGTGTCGCTCATTGGCCCGCCCCAGCCGATTCCCGACAAGCAATCGCTTGAGCAACTTCCGACACCGTGCGTTCTCAACTCCGGCGTGATTGGATTGATTCAGTGGGAAAACCAAGCTCTGACACATGATTTGGAAAATCTGTTGAAGAACGGCAAATCCACCGAACTCTTGAATGATTATCTTTCTGGCAAAGGGCGCGAGATAAACAACAGCATCACAATTCCGTTGGAACATGATCGTTTTCATGTGACGGACGCTGACCCGTCGCAAGAGCGCGCCGTTTGGCTTGCGCGAAGCGGGGCGGGCCTGGTAGTTCACGGGCCGCCGGGGACGGGAAAATCACAAACCATCGTTAACATGGTTGCTGATACGCTTGCGCACGGGCAGCGCGTGATGTTGGTCTGCCAAAAGCGTGCCGCGATTGATGTGGTTGCGGCACGACTCAAAGCTCAAGGACTTGCTGATTTGTTTTGCGTCGTTCACGACAGTGAATCCGATCGGACACAAACAATACTTGGAATCAAAAGCCAACTTTCCGCACCTAGCGTTAGGAACTTTGAAAATACTGTTGCCGTCAAGCGCACGAGGTTGGCGTCTGAAATTGAAAAGCTTGAGTCGCAGTTGAACGAATATAGTGAAGCGATTTGCGGCGTTGGCAATTTTGGCCTTTCTTATCGCAACTTGCTGGCAAAGGCGGCAAAACTTTATGCGGAGGACGGGCGTATTCCGCCGAACGAACGCCTGAAATCATTGTTCGCAGAAAAAACTCTGGACGACTTGTTTCAGATTGAAGGCGAAATCAAATCCACTGGCGAACTCTGGGTGCAAGCCCAGCCAAAAACCAATCCGTGGCGGTTTCGTAGTTGTGATATTGCGATTGATCCGGTCGTAAAAGATTCGCTCGCTCGCGACTTGGAAACAATTACTGCTGCTGACAAAACCCATTCGCAATTCATAACCGAGCACGGCTTGGGATTTCCAATCATTGGCGACCCGACAGATTTTCAAAAAGCAGGCGCACAGTGGCTTGCTCAAATTAAGTCGGCTTCCGAACCGGCGTTTTTTGAACCTTGCTGTGCTTGGTTGAGTAAGGCTTCAAAATTTGGTCGCGCCGGAATTGACCAGACGATTTCTGAAATTCAACCTTTGCTTAATCGATTTTCTCCAATCTTGCGCGAGCGCTACGAGGATTCCTACGCGCAAGAATTTCGTTCGATGGACGTTACCCAGGCAAAGGAGCGGCTTGAACTGACTGCTGCACTCATCGAACTTGGAACAAAGTGGTGGCACTGTTTCAGTCCTCGTTTTTACGGCCTGCACAAGCAACTGAAAATCTCGCTCGGTCGGATAGCCAAAGTTTCGCCTGAAGAATTGAAACGTCTCCGTGAGTTCTGGTTGTTGTGGCTTGATTGCCAGCATTGGGCTTTGTGTTTTGCATCTGAATTATTATCCGAAGCTGAAAACAATCCGTGGTTCAAACAGGTTGTGACCCATTTCGCACAGTCAGACGCTGCTTCTCTGGCAACTGACGTGCAACAACTCGCACTCACGGTTGAACGAGCTCCACTCGCCGCGAACGTCGTCAACACACTTGCGCGGCTGAAAAATAAATTCAAGGACGACTTTGTTGCGAAGTTGGAATCAAAAGTTTCCGCTGGTGAATCAATCGTACCAGAGTTGACGAGAATTCACGAAGGCTTTGCTGGTTTGGTGTCGCTTCAAATGCTCGACCTCAATCGCCCTTATCGCGAAATCCTTGTTCGCGATTTATTGGCGGTGCTGGAAGAAGACGAGCCGGAAAATTTGCCCGGTACCGACACGGGTGCGCGTTGGTGGAAAATTGTCCAAACTTCCGCGTTCATGAGTTGGAAGGAGGTATGCGAAACAAAGCGACCCGTCTTGCGGCGGATGAATGTCGCGCAATTCGAGCAGAGCCGGCAGCGACTCCGCAAAGCACTCGAAGAAAAACGTTCGCTGGAAGTGGAATTTATTCGTGAGTTGTGGCGCGAACGTCAATCCAACCGACGCAAAGGTGATTTTAACGGAATTCTTGTCACGCGCGGGCCAAACAGCAAACGGCTCCGTCAAGTTGTGGAATTGGGTCAGGCTGTCGGCTTGTTTGACTTCCGGCCTTGCTGGTTGACCAATCCAAATACCGCCAGTCAGATATTCCCACTGACAGAACAATTTTTTGACTTGGTAATTTTTGATGAGGCGTCGCAATGTCCGATTGAACAAGCCATGCCAGCAATTTTTCGCGCCAAGCGTCTGGTCGTTGCTGGCGACGAAAAGCAATTGCCGCCGACTGCTTTTTTCCAATCCGGTTTCAGTTTTGGTGACGAACCGAAAGACGAAGCCGATGAAGAAACATCAATTGAACCTGACATTCAAAAGGAATTAACCAAGGCTAGTTTGGACCAGGCTTTGGCCGTGACTGATTTGCTCGAAGCGTCCAAACCACTGCTTCGACAATCTTTGTTGAATATTCACTATCGCTCGGAGCATCCGACTTTAATTTCGTTTTCAAATCACGCGTTCTATTCCGGCCAGCTTCAAATGCCGCCTTCGATGCAGGCGCATCCTGTCGAAGCTCCGTTGCTCTTGATTGAGGCGAACGGTGTTTATGATAAGAAAAAGAATGTCATTGAAGCTCAAAAGGTTATTGAATTGCTCCGCAAAATCTGGCTGGCCGATGGCGTCCCGCCAACAATCGGAATAGTCACGTTCAACGAAGTTCAGCGAGACTTGATTGAAGATATGCTTTTGGACGAAGCTGCCAGGGACACGCGATTTCAAGTCCGTTACATCGCAGAACGCAACCGCGTCGAACACGAACAGGATGTCGGCTTCTTTGTGAAAAATTTGGAATCCGTCCAAGGTGACGAGCGCGATGTGATGATTTTCTCAACAACTTTCGGGCGCGACCCTCAAGGCCAGTTCCGTAGATTTTTTGGCCCAATCAACCAGCAGGGCGGCGAGCGACGCTTAAATGTAGCAATAACGCGCGCCAAAAAACGAAACTATGTTGTCACGTCAATGCCTCTGCACGAAATTTCCGATGCTTTAGCTAGTGGCGGCGCGCCAGTTGGCGCAAGCGTGGGCGGTCGTGATTACTTCCACGCATATATGCAGTATGTGAAAGCTGTTTCAAATCAAGATGCCGATGCTCAAAAACAAACTCTCGCCGTCGCAGGTCGTCTGGCAGCAACAGCGGGAACTTTTCAGACCGCTGGCAAAGAAGATTCTTTGTTTGAAGCTGAAGTTCGCGATGCGCTCACCGCGCTTGGCTACACTACAGTCGCACAAGTTGGAGAAAGCGGTTTTCGGATTGATTTAGCTGTTGTGAATTCCAATCCCGAACTCGGCTACACCCTCGGCATCGAATGCGACGGCAAAGCATATCATTCGGAATGGTCAGCGCGTGCGCGCGACATTTGGCGTCAACAAATTCTTGAAAAACGCGGTTGGAAAATTCACCGAGTGTGGTCAACGAATTGGTGGCTTGACCGCGATTTTGAAATCAGAAAACTCGTGGCGAGAATCAAATCGCTTGGCGGAACTTGATTTAGGCTCCTCACCCCGGCCCTCTCCTCGTTGGGCGAGGAGAGGGAGAAGCGCTGCGTATTTCGCGTGGTTCTCTAAAACCCGTGTGTCTCCCCTTTTCAAAAATGCCAGACCGGGGTCCGGCCAAATTATTTTGCAAAAAACCGTTAGCCGCTAACAACAATCGTCCCAATCCGTTAGCCGCTAACAAACACCTTTTCCGCTTACTTGCTATGCTCGGTTAAAAAACCAATGACCACACGCATCGGAAAAATCGGCCTGCCTTCCGTAGCTTTTAGCGGAGGAAGGGACGCCTCCCGAAAGCCACCCGCGACGAACTGGGCCGCCGCATCGAAGACAACGAACCCGGCGCCGACATCGTTTTCTGGCTCAACGGCCAGGACGACGTCAAACGCATCCTCGCCGGCCGGTTCGAGGGCCGCGCCATCACCGAACAGAATCTCTCCCTCTGGAAACAGACCGCCCATCTCGACTGGTTCCGCCTCCAGGAAATCCGCGAATCCGCCCGCCTCCTCCTGGAACAGGCCCGATGAAACCGAATCCAACCTAATCGCGCCTGATCGTGATCGTTCCAACATGTATTCCAACCCAATCGCACCTGATCGCGAAAAAATCTGCGGACGCAAAAACACGCCTGCTGCATTTTTGGAGACTCGCAGCCATTCGTCCCATCACTCCCATTCGTCCCACCCCATGGGCAAACCAGCTCCCCGCACCGCAAACCAGTTTCTTCATTCTTCATTCTTACTTCTTCATTCCCCTTTTAAGACCGCTTGTTTTCAAGAGGGCGGAGCCTTAATGTTTCGCGTGACTCAACGACGCCCGGAAACTTATCGGGGCCGCCGTGCGTCTCAATTAAATTATGCCGCCTGAGCGCTTCAAACTGCCTGTCTGGGCGCTGCCGCTGGCCATTGCCGGCCTGGTGGGCCTTTTTGGCTGGTGGGGCGACGCCCAGTTGCGGGCCACCATCGAGGGCGAAGTGAAGGCGCAACTGACCGCCACGTTGAACGCCAACGTGACGGCCCTGGGCATCTGGAGCACCAACCAGTTGCGCCTCGCCACCGCGCTGGCGGACGCCCCCGACGTGCGCAAAACCGCGGGAGCCATCCTGTCCGCCCCGCCCCGCCGGGGTCCGGGCGCGCCTGAGCGGCCGGCGGTAATGGAATCCTTTGTGGACGATCTGAGTCCGCGCCTGAACCAGCTCGGTTACGGCGACGCGCAGTTGGTAAGCACAAATTTCTCGATTGTGGCCAATTCCTCCCGCATTGAACGGGGCGGCAATAACATGGTTTCCGACGCGCACACCAACAAGTTCGTCGAATTGTTTGTCACGGGTGAACCGGTGATTATCACGCCTTTCCGGCCCGAACTGCTCACGCAACGGCGGATCTACAGCGAGGTGCCGGAAGACATCCGCACCAACGCGCTGTTCCGCCAGTTCAGCCGCCGCGCCCGGGCCAGCGCCGCCCGCGAGCGCGGGGATGTCACGCTCATGCAGGTGGCGGCGCCGGTGCGCAACGACAATGGCCGCGTCGTGGGCGCGCTCGCCTTGATCATCAATCCGGACAAGGAATTTTCCCGCATCCTGTCGGTCGCGCGTTCGGGCGAAACCGGCGAGACCTACGCCTTCGACGAGACCGGCCTCATGATTTCCCACAGCCGGTTTGACGAACAGTTGAGGAAACTGGGTTTGCTGGACGGGACCAATGCCAGTTCGGCCTTGAACCTGCGGCTGCACGATCCCGGCGGCGACCTCACGCGCGGCTTCAAGCCCGTGATGAACGACCCTTACCCGCGGCCGCTGACGCGGCTGGTGGCCGCCGCCGTGGATGCCGAGGATAACGTGGACATTGTGCCCTCCCGCGATTACCGGGGCGTGCCCGTGGTGGGCGCGTCGCGCTGGCTGCCGCAGTTCGGTTTCGGCGTGGCCACGCAGATTGACGCCGCCGAGGCGTTTCGCGCGTTGTGGATCCTGCAACTGATCTTTGTCATTCTCGTGCTCGGGCTTCTGTTGTGCGCCACCGGCATGTTCGTTTATTCCCATGCGAACCTGGCCTGGCGCCAGCGCGTCAACGCGATGGAACTCAAGCTCAAGCAGCTCGGTCAATATGCGCTGGAGGAAAAGGTCGGCGAAGGCGGCATGGGCGTGGTGTACCGCGCGCGGCACGCTTTGATGCGGCGCGACACCGCCGTGAAACTGCTGCTGCCCGGCCGCGCCGACGCCGCCGCCGTGGAACGGTTCGAGCGCGAAGTCTGCCTGGCCTGCCAGCTCACCCATCCCAATACCATCCAGGTTTATGATTACGGCCACACGCCCGAGGGGATTTTCTACTATGCCATGGAATTTCTGCGCGGCGTGAACCTCCACGAACTGGTCGTCCGCTTTGGCCCCCAGCCCGAAGCCCGGGTGGTCCACATTCTGGCGCAGGTCTGCGCCTCCCTGGCCGAAGCCCATGCGCTCGGGCTGATTCATCGCGACATCAAGCCCGGCAACATCTTCCTCTGTCGCCGCGGCGGAACGCCGGACTTTGTGAAGGTGCTGGATTTCGGCCTGGTGCGCCAATACGGCGGCCTCGACGGGGCGCCCGCCCAGCCTGACGATAAATTGCTGCTGGAAGGCACCCCCTGGTTCATGCCGCCCGAGGCCATCAACGGCACCCGGCCCGTGGGGCCGCAGGGCGACATCTATTCCGTGGGCGCGGTGGGTTATTTTTTGCTGACAGGTTCGTATTTGTTCGAAGCGGAAACCGTTGCCGAAATCCACCAACGCCAGCTTTCCGTGGTGCCCGTTCCTCCAAGTCAGCGCACCGCCAACCCCGTCAGCCCCGAACTCGAGGCCATCCTGATGCGATGCCTGGAGAAAGACCCGGAGCAGCGTCCTGAATCCGTGGAGCAACTGCGGCTGCTGTTGCTGTCCACTTCCAGCACTTCGCAGTGGTCCCTCGAAGCCCAAAACGCCTGGTGGGACCAATACGAGCGTGAGGCCCAGGCCCATCCCGACGCGTTCCGTGACAACACGACGCCCCCCACCGTCAGCGTGGATTTGTCCAGCCGGATGGAATGAAATGATGTGTGACCCTCCGCATTCCGCGCTCGATTTTGACGGTCCCCCGCTTAATAATTCGTGGAATGAGCAAAGCTATTCTCCTGGTGAACCTCGGGTCTCCGGACTCGCCCTCGGTGCCGGACGTGCGCCGGTATCTCAACGAGTTCCTGATGGACGGGCGGGTCATTGACACGGCCTGGCCGCTGCGACGGTTCATCGTGGGCATGATTTTGATCAACCGTCCCAAGGAATCGGCCCACGCCTACCAAAGCATCTGGACGCCCGCCGGCTCGCCGCTCGTCGTGACCAGCCGCAACATCCAGGCCGGCCTTCAGGCGCGCGTGAACGTGCCGGTGGAGCTGGCCATGCGCTATCAGAATCCATCCATCGAATCCGCCGTGAAGCGGCTTGCGGAGCGCGGTGCGGATGACCTCTTTCTCATTCCTCTTTTTCCGCACTATGCCATGTCCAGTTACGAAACCGCCGTGGTGCGCGTGGAAGAGCTGGCAAAAAAAATTGCGCCGAAGATGAAAATCACCGTGCAACCGCCTTACGGGGATTCGCCCGGCTACATCGGCGCGATGGCGGCGGTGGCCGGCGATTATTTGCGGCAAGATTTTGATCACCTGCTGTTCAGCTTTCACGGACTGCCCGAGCGGCACCTCAAGAAATCCGATCCCACTCACGCGCACTGCCTGACAGTACCGGATTGCTGTCACCAGCCCAGCCCCGCCCATCAATACTGTTACCGGCACCAATGCTATCGCACGGCGGAAGAGTTTGCCAAACTGACGAAATTGCCGGCGGGCAAATGGTCGGTCTCGTTCCAGTCACGGCTCGGCAAAGACCCGTGGCTCAAACCCTACACTGACTTTGAACTGGAGCGCCTGGCCAAGGAGGGCGTCAAACGCCTGCTGGTGATGTCGCCCGCCTTTGTTGCCGACTGTCTGGAAACCATCGAAGAACTCGGCATCCGGGGCAAGGAGAGCTTCCTGGGCGCGGGCGGGCGGAGCTTTCAATTGATCCCCTGCCCGAATGAGCATCCGGCCTTGATCAATGCCTTGGAAGAAATGGCGCGCGGCTTCCTGGGACGTTCGTGACTGAGAGCCTGCGGTTTGGAAAACCACGCGGTTTTGGCCAATCTTTATTGGCTTTGCACAGATTATTTGGATATAACTTTTGAAAAGCAACCCCGGTCCTCTTTATGCGCCAATTTATTATCCTCTCCGTCTGCCTGCCGCTGTTCTTTATCTTGTCCACCGATGCCCGCGCCCGCGAAAGCCAGTTGCTGGACAGCGGCTGGCGTTTCAACCTGGCTGATGTCGCCGGCTCGGAAAATCCAGGGTTTGATGACAATGGGTGGCAGGCCGTTTCGCTGCCGCACAACTGGGGCTGGCAGGACGCACAGGCGGGCAAAAACATTTTTCGAGGGCCGGGCTGGTACCGGCGGGAACTGGTCGTGACGCCGGAAAAAAACAAACGTTATTACCTGCGCTTTGAGGCGGCTAGTTTGGTGGCTGATGTTTATCTGAACGGAAACCTCGTCGGCGAACATCGCGGCGGCTTCGGCGCATTTTGCTTCGAAATCACAAAATTGATTTCCCCCGCCGGCACGAACCTGCTCGCCGTCCGCGTGGACAACACAAAAGCACCGGACATCGCGCCGCTCGAAGGCGATTTTTCCGTGTACGGCGGATTGTATCGCCCGGTGCATTTGATCGTGACGGGCGCGGAAAACATTTCGCCAACCGACCACGGCTCGACCGGCGTGACGTGGTTGCAGACGAGCGTGACCGCGACCCAGGCCGTTCTGGACGTGACGGCGCAAATCTCCAATGGCACGACCCACAGGACGCCGCTCAAAGTTGTCGCCAGTGTTGTGGATGCGGAGGGAAAAATTGTGGCGAAGAGCGAGCAAAGTTTTTTGCCCGCGCGTTCGGAAACCGCGCCGTATTTTCTCCGGCTCACCGTGCCCTCGCCGCATTTGTGGAACGGGCGAAAAGACCCTTATCTTTACAAGGCCGTCGTCGAATTGTGCACCTCGAATGATATCGTACTGGACACGGTTGAACAGCCGCTCGGCCTGCGGTTTTACTCGGTTGATCCCGACAAAGGATTTTTCCTCAACGGCAAGCCGTATCCACTGCACGGCGTCAACCGCCATCAGGATTACATGGACGAAGGCTGGGCAATCTCCGAGACGAACATGGACGAGGACATGGCCTTGATCAAGGAGATCGGGGCGACGGTCGTGCGCTGCTGCCACTATCAGCACAGCGAGCATTTCTACACGCTTTGCGATCAGGCGGGGATTCTGGTGTGGGCGGAATTGCCGCAGGTCAACGTCGTCCGCGACACGCCCGAATTTGAGAACACCTCGCGCAACCAGTTGCTGGACCTGATCCGGCAAAATATCAACCACCCCTCAATCTTTGTTTGGAGCCTCGGAAACGAAATCGGTTCCACCAGCGACGATCCGCACCAGGAATTGCAGGACTTGAACGCCGTGGCCCACGGCGAAGACCCGACGCGCCCGACGATTCAGGCCACGGTGATGGACTCCCGGCCGGAAATGAACAAGATTACAGATTTGCTGGGCTGGAACATTTACCCGGGATGGTATGGCGGCCAGCCGGAAGAGGCCGGAAGCTATCTCGACAAACGCCGCAATACGAGCAGGTCCGGCGGATTCTGCGTGAGTGAATACGGCGCCGGCGCCAACCCCGCCCAACACGAGCAAAACCCCAAGCACCCCACCCCGTATGGCCCATGGCATCCTGAAGAATGGCAGGCGGAAGTCCACGAAGCAGTGTGGGCGGCCATGGAACAGCGTCCCTTCGTCTGGGGAACATTCGTGTGGTGCATGTTTGATTTCGCCGTTGCCACGCGCCACGAAGGCAGCACGCCCGGCCTGAACGACAAGGGCCTCGTCACCCGCGACCGCAAGATCAAGAAAGACGCGTTTTATTTTTACAAGGCCAACTGGAATGCCGAGCCCATGATCTACATCACCAGCCGCCGTTTCACCGAACGCACGAACGCGGTGACGGATGTCAAAATTTATTGCAACGCGAAGAACCCGGAACTGTTCGTCAACGGTGTTTCCCAAGGCAAAGGAAGCGGTGCGTCCGATTGTATTTACATCTGGAAAAGCGTCGCTCTCTCGCCGGGCGAAAACAAGATTGCCGCCACCGCATCTTCCAATGGCCGGACGCTGACGGACCAGTGCGCCTGGACATTGTCCAAACCCTAGTTCCATTGGGCTGGGACAATCGCCGGGAAAAGGAGCTTGATTGATTTTCGTTTGTCTGGGCGTGGACATGGCTGGAAACATCACCAGAACCGCCGTAAATGCCGTGTGGGCTTCTTTTGAATCAGGATTGGGTGGGACATCGAATGCACCGAAACGTTCAGCGCGGATCAAGTTTCCTTCTCTGCCCGGCCAAACGGCTGCGACATGCCTTGGTCCGCTCCAGCCTCCAAAGTCTCCTTCATCACCAACGCGGCCACCAGCGCCACCGCCATGAAAATCACCAGCGGACAGAATGCAAAGCGAAAGTCCGCAGCGCTCAACGAGGCCAGCCCGGCATTGGGCGCGCCGGAGTTCCGGTATTCCAACAACATTCCCACCAGCGGCTGCGAGGCGGCGCTGCCCGCGTAATAACAGGTGCTCAGGAAGCCGATTGAAAGCCCGGCCAACGTCGGGAAAAGGTCCCGCGCGACCGCGTAGGACACGATGTTGGCGCTGCTAAAGAATCCCACCAGGAAGAGCCCGGCCTTGAAGCCTGTCAGCGGCAGTCCCGGAAGATACAACATGCAGGTCATGGTAACCAAGGCCCCGATGCCCGCCTGCACCATGGGCGGTTTGCGGCGGCCCAAGTAGTCGGAATACCAGCCATAAAAAAGACTTCCGGCGATGCCGCCCAAAAAAAGAAGCGATCCCGCCCCGGCCGCCGCAATCGCGTCCACACCGTATGCTTTCTGAATGTAACTCGCGCCCCAAAGCCCGCCGAAAGCAACAAACACCAGACTGATGCCGGTGGCATAGATGGCGTTGGTCCAGACATGGCGGTTCGTCCACATGCCGGCCATTTTCGGGCCCTGGGGTTTTGGAGCCGCAGCCGTTTCACTGCGAACGGATGGCCGGTCGCGTACCATGAAAAAGGCCAGAAGCGCCAGGAGCAGTTCCGCCCCGCCAATCCAGGCGGTGGCGGCACGCCAGCCAGTCATTTTCACCAGCACCGCCACCGGAGCGCCGCCGGCGGCGCCGACCATTGCGGCGGTGTTGGTCATGCCGGCCAGCGTTGAAAAACGGGAGGGCGGGAACCATTCCTGCACCAGCTTCAGGCAGCCAATAAACGAAAAGGCCGAGCTGGCGCCCATCACGACCCGCGCCAGTTGCGCCCCGCCAGCCGTGTGCGCCTGCGAAAAGGCGAGGGTGCCCAGCGCAGCCAGCGCAATTGCCGCAATGAGCGGCCAGCGCGTGCCGTAACGATCCATCATGATTCCCACCGGAATTTGAAGGACCGCATACGCGTAAAAATAGCAGGCCGCGATGTTGCCCAGGGTGCTTTCGCTCGCGCCAAACGACCGGCTCAAGTCGTCGGCAATGATGCCGGGAACGACCTGATGAACGTAGTTGAACACCACGAACAGGGCCGAGAGAATCCACACCAGCCACGCCAGCATTCTTGAGTCCCGGTTCATGGCGTGCGGCTCAGGAGGCTAGTGATGAAAGGCGCTTTTGGCCGTTACCGCCGATGGGTGCCGGGTCAGGTAATCAATCGCCGCCTTGAAGTTGGAAATCAGCAGGCCGGCCAGATCGCGGCTGACCCCCAGGCGCACAATAATCCGCTGCACCACCACATTTTCACAGTTGGCCGGCAGCGCATAGGCGGGCACCTGCCAGCCGCGCACCGAGAGCCGGTCTGCCAATTCGTGGAGCGTGTAGCCCGGGTCTTCTCCCGGGGCCATCGTCCAGCAGACCGCCGGCAGGCCCTGGGCCGGATCGCCGTTGAACATGATTTCAAAGGGCCCCAACGCCGCGATTTCACCAGCCAGATATTGCGCGGTTTGGTAGCAGGACGAATGGACTTTCGTGTAACCCTCGCGGCCCAACCGCACGAAGTTGTAGTATTGCGCTATCACCTGTCCCCCAGGACGGGAGAAGTTCAAGGCAAAGGTCGGCATGTTGCCGCCCAGATAATTCACATTAAAGACGAGGTCCGAAGGCAGGTCCCCTGTCTCGCGCCATACCACCCAGCCGCAGCCCAGCGGGGACAGGCCGTACTTGTGCCCCGAAGCGTTGATGGATTTCACCCGGGGCAGCCGGAAGTCCCATTCCAAATCCGGGGCGCAAAACGGGGCGAGGAACCCCCCGCTGGCGCCGTCCACGTGAATCGGAATATCCAGACCCGTCCCGGCTTGCAGCCGGTCCAGCGCGTCCGCCACGGCTTTCACCGGCTCGTAACGTCCATTGAAGGTGACGCCCAGCGTGGGCACCACGCCAATGGTGTTTTCATCGCACCGGGCAACGACCTCCTGCGGATTCATCAACAGGCGGCCCGCCTCCATCGGGATTTCCCGCAGTTCAATGTCCCAGTAGCGCGCGAACTTATGCCAGCAGACCTGCACCGGACCAGAAACCAGATTGGGCCGGTCGGTGGATTTTCCAGCCGCGCGGCGCTTTTCCCGCCAGCGCCATTTCATGGCCAAACCGCCGAGCATGGCCGCCTCGCTGGAACCCGTCGTGGAGCAGCCGATGGAATTCAAGGGGGAGGGCGAATGCCACAGATCGGCCAGCATGTGTACACAGCGGTTCTCAATCTCAGCCGTTTGCGGATACTCATCCTTGTCAATCATGTTCTTGTCAATGCAATCCTCCAGCAGTTGGTGGATTTCGGGCTCCATCCAGGTCTGGCAGAACGTGGCAAGATTCTGCCGCGAGTTTCCATCCAGCAGCAATTCATCGCGGACCGCCTGGTAGATGTGCCGGGCATCGCGTTCGCGCCGCGGAAAATGTTTTTTGGGAAGCGGATTCGCCAATTCATCCGAGGCAAAAATGTCTTCGTGAGGACTGGCAAAATGGGGCGTGGACAGTGGCATGGGCTTTGGATTTGGTGTTGTGCCTTCGTTGCAAAATCGAACGTTGCGTAGCTTTATCCAAAACCCGCCGGATGGAAAGCGATTTCAATTATTTTGATGGTTCCGCCCGCTCCTTCGCGGGAGCGGGCGCGCGACGGCCATTCCCAGTCCGTAGCAACGGCGTTAGAAGGCCCAAACCAAAACCTCTTGGCAAAAACGTGACAATCAAAATGGTGCGCGCGAGAGGACTTGAACCTCCAATCCTTGCGGAACCAGATCCTAAGTCTGGCGTGTCTGCCATTCCACCACGCGCGCAACCAATGAAATCAGCCGCTTTACGGTGCCAGCCATCCGATACGTTACATTATTAGCGGCCACCACTTTGGGAAAGTCAAAATAAATGGAAAAACGGTGGGACATCGGATGCGCCGATCATATCCGGGCTTTGCGGATTACTGCGCTTAGTGAATCTCTAAACCGTGGCGCCCAGCCGGGATTTTGAAGGTCGTGCTCCCACAAGCGTAACACGCGCCAGCCAGAACGTCGCAATTGAGCGCGACAACGCCTGTCGCGAAGAGCATTTCCGGAAATCTTTGTGCGCCAAAAATCCGGGTTTGCTTTCGGGATGCGACCACACTTGGGACAGCCGTGCCAAAAGCAACCGTCAACGAAAACAGCTATCTTTTGATTGAGAAACACGAAATCTGGCCTGCCCGGCACGCCCGGATAATGCAGTCTCCAGCCACGAATTCCGGATTGAATCAGGAGGGCGCGAATTTTCCACTCCGTTGAGCGGTTTCCACGGCTTCGAACGGAGGCCATGATCTCGCTTCGGCGAAGCTTGCTAACGCTGTCCATTTTGCGGATGCAATTGCGTTCCGTGCTCGTAGGCCCTGCTGGATTTGTAGAGTGTTATGTAACCTTTGAACAGCATCAACTGCCACTGCGGTCCTAACGCCTTCGCGGCGGATGCCAGCAGGGTTTTCGCGGTTCGGGGAACCCCGGTCAGATTGACGCGCGTTTCACCGGCTTCAGCGTCAATGGCGTAGCGAAGCAAAAAAGGCAGCTGTGCCTTCAGCTTCCTTAATAATTCCCCGACAGATTCATTGTCGGCGATCTCTTCAACGGGCCAGTTTTCGTTGATGGGGAACTTGGTGTCAAAGGTGTTTGGGATTGCGCCATCACGGTTCTTGCCCGGATCGTTGATCCCGAACCCGTTGGCGTTCCATTCACATTGACCTTTATCCTTGTAATGTTCGATCAGGAGCGTTTCGTTGGCGCTGGTGCTCCAACTGGCCTCCAAAAGAAGACATTTGAAGCCGATTTTGTTCAGGTCGAGGTTTCTACGGCCGCTCAGCTTAAATTTATGATCGCCGAGCCGGTTGCGAAGATTATCAGCCTTTCCCGCATACACCGCCTTGTCACCGACGTAGATTACATAGACGCCCTGGCTGATCTTCGGAAGCTTCTGAACCTGGGCAAGTTCGCCTTGGTATTTCGCAAGCCGGGCCAGTTCTTCCTCGGTGAGGGGGCTGGTCTTCATCTGGTCCAGCTGGGCGACGAGTTGTTCCGTTACTGCTATCGGAAGATCGAAGCGGAATAAGGCAAACATGACTTTAATTCGCCCTTCTGGCGGCCTGTTTTTGGAGCGCGGCTTGAACGCTGCCAAGAACCGTTTCCCCGAGCATCACGGGGACGGCATTCCCCAGTTGTCTCATGTTCTCGGTCCAACTGCCCTCAAAAACATATCCGTCTGGAAATGTCTGAAGCCGGCAAGATTCGCGTACGGTGAAGTACCTGACCTGGCCATCGGGATAGAGCAGCATATTTTCTCCGCCAGGCACCCCGTGATCGCCCGCCTTCAGTGTTTTAGCGGGCGCGTCCAGGGGACTCCCCGTGTGGCCGGGGTAAGCTCGGGCGCCCGCTTGAAAAACGTGATTTTCAAACTCTGCCCGGTCTGGATCGCGGCTGGGCAGTCCAAGATCGGAAATCGCGTCTCGAACCGTTCGCCAAGGCTTGCGATCACCACCCAATAATAGCGGCGTCACGGTTTCGTCATCGGCCTCAAATCTACGCCCAGGTTGCAGCCGCCATTGGCGGGGTACACGGTGGCGCTCCCAATACTCGCCCGTCATGGACTGGGAAATGATGAGGGCCTCGCGGGAGTGCGTCGGGGCCGAAAATGACCAGGCCTGCTCAAGGTCTGAACGGATTCCAACGATGAACACGCGTTCCCGGCGCTGTGGAACCCCATAGTCCGCGGCATTAAGCAGTCGGAATGCCACTTTATAATGCAGTTCGGTCACTTTCCCCGACGTGTGGATGCGTTCCAGACGGCTCAAATGGCCGGTCCAATCTTCGTTTTCCCGCATTAAGACCGACGGGAAAGTCAGTTGCAGGAGGATGTAGTTGAAATATTTCGCGAAAGAGGCCCGGGTCAGCCCTTTTACGTTTTCAAATACAAAAGCCTTGGGACGGATTTCGCGAACGGCCCGGACCGCCTCCGGAAACAGATTTCTACGGTCGGTAGAGCCCCGATGTTTCCCCCCGATGGAAAATGGCTGGCACGGCGGCCCGCCCGTCACGATTTCGACCACACCATTCCATTTGGTAAAATCTACTTTGTGGACGTCGATTTCAAGGAGGGGCCAGTCCCGGACAGGGCCGAAACCACGGTGTTGATTCGCGCGGATGGTGTTGCAGGCGTGGGCGTTTAATTCCACCACCGCTTCATGTTCAAAGCGCAGATTGCTCGCCCCAAGGGCAAGGCCGCCGGCGCCCGCGAATAGTTCAACACATTTCATTTTCCGCTGTGCTTCAAAAACGATATTTACGGCAACCAAATTAAAACAGCAATCAAGAAAGCAGAAGGTAATTCGCGCTTGAGCTCCAGCGAAGAATCGAGCATGCCAAGCATTGTCCGTTCTCGGCCAAAAAATGGTTGGCGTAAACTGGGCGCAGGTGAGAAGCTCCAACCGTGAGATTGGCCCTGGCCATCCTGTGCAGCCTGCTGCTGACCGGTGCGCCGCTGTTTGCGGCGCAATCGCCCGTGCCGGCGTGCTGCGCCAAGCACGTGCGTCCGTGCTGCCAACACGGCGTCATGCCCTGTTGCGCCGCCAAGTCCACGCCTGATTCCCAGCCCGCACCGGCCCGCACAACAAACGGCGGTCAACTCCAGGTTCCCCTGCTCACACTTGCGGCTTTGATTTGGACCATGCCGTCAGATCCGGCAATTTCCGCCGCTTCAACTTCCGCACCGCTCCCCTCCACGTCCGCCGCCCCGCTCTTCGCGCGAAATTGCGCCTGGCTGATCTGAGTTTTCAGCCCCCACGCCGGTAGTGTGCCCATGGCCGGCGCGTGTCTCCCCGTCCGTTTGTTTTCCTGGATAGGTTGTGCCCCTGAATTGTGTCCGCGTTTGAGAAATTATGAAATCGTCCGCCATCTTGAATTTGTTCGCCGCGAGCGCGCTGGCCTTCGCCGGCTGCCGGGGCCTGTCCGCGCCCGGCGAGAAACAGGCGCGCGACGACTCCGCCGCGGTGACGAAAAAATATCGTCCCGCCCATCCCGCCACGCCGCTGCCGCCATTAACTTCGGATTCCAGCCTGAGCAACTTCGTCGCGTTTGCGCTGCTGAATTCTCCGGCGGTCGAGGCGGCGTTTTACGATTGGCGGGCGTCGGTGGAAAACATCACGGTGGCGCGTTCGCTGCCGGACCCGCAATTAACCTTTCAGGCGTATATCCAGGACGCCCTGACCTCATTGATGCCGGGAATTGCCTGGAATTTTCCCGGCCCGGGCAAGCTGAAAGCCCGCGCGGGCGTGGCGGTGGCCGAAAGCCAGGGGAAATACTTCGCGTTTCAAAGTGCCGCGCTGCAGGCCGCCTTCAACCTGAAGCGCGCTTATTACGAGCTCGGCCTGCTGAACGAGCAGATTCATTTCAAGCGCGAATCGCTCTCGCTGATCGAGAGCCAGGAACGCGCCGTCCGCGCGCAAAACGAGTCCGGCCAGGCGCGACTGGCCGACCTGCTCCGCGCGCAAGGCCGGCGCGACAGCATGCAAACGACGCTGGCCAGTCTTGAGGATTCGCGCCATCCGTTGCTGGCAAATTTCAAGGCCGCGCTCGGCTTGACGCCCGCACAGCCTGACCCGCCGGAACCGGCGCGCTTCGAGATGAGTGGCGAAACGGTGGATGCCGATGAAATGCTCCGCGCGGCCTTCGCGCACAACCCGCAGCTCAAGGCGATGGAAGCCGCCGTGCGCGCCGCCGAAGCCGGCATTGCGGTGGCGTACAAGGAGCGCGTGCCCAATTTCAACGCCTCCCTGATGGCGGAAGTCTATTCGCCGCCGTTTTACTGGCCGCAGGCCGGCATGAGCCTGCCCGTCTGGCGCGACAAGCTCGCGGCGGAAGCCGCGCAGGCGCAGGCGGACAATCTGGCGGCCCAATCGCGATTGAAGTCGGCGCAGATAGATCTGGCCGTGAATTTTGCCGAAAAGCTGTTCGAGTACCGCGAAACCCGCCGGAATCTTGATCTGATTGACAGCCGGCTGCTGCCGCAGGCCCGTCAATCGCTGGGCATGGTCCAGGCCGGGTATCGCGCCGGCATGATGGATTTCTCCAGCCTCACCGAAGCCGGACAAGCCGTGCTGGACCTGGAACTTCAGGCTGCCGAAGCCCGCGCCGCCCGCGAAATCGCCCTGGCTGACTTGTCACTCATCGTCGCCGGAGCGCCCCCGGCCGGCGCCCCGCTTTTATCCAAAAACTCCCGACCCTGAAAATTTATGAAATCCAAACTTACTTTTATTCTGGCCGCCATAGTACTTGCAGCGGCGATTGGCCTGGTTGCCGCCGATGCTTCCGGCCAAGCCGCTTCAACGAACTCCGTCGCCGGTTCATCCGGCAAGACGTATTACACCTGCGGCATGCACCCATGGATCATTCAGGACCATCCCGGCAACTGCCCGATTTGCGGAATGAAGCTGGAACCCGTCCATAAACAAACATCCGCCGCTTCCACGAACGCTCCCGCAGCCCAGGCCGCGGCGGAAAGCCTGTCCACCATCGGGATTGACGCGGGGACAATCCAGTTGATGAACTTTCAAACGACGGAAATCACGCGCGGCCCCCTGCGCCGGACCATCCGCACGGTCGGCACGATTGATTACAACGAAACCGCGCTGGCGGACGTGACAACCAAATTCAAGGGCTGGATTGAAAAGCTGGACGCGGACACCACCGGCGCGCTGGTGCATCGCGGGGAGCCGTTGTTCGGAATTTATTCGCCCGAGCTTTACAGCGCCCAGGTGGAATACCTCACCGTTCTGGATTCCACCAACGACCCCGGCCTGGCGGCGCTGCGCGAGGCAGCGCTGGATAAATTGCGGTTCTTCGACATTTCGGACGCACAAATCGCCGCGCTGGAAAAATCCCGCCAACCCCGGAAGACGCTGGATATTCTCGCCCCGGCGGACGGCTTCGTCATTTCAAAAAACGTGGTGCAAGGCCAGATGGTGGACGCCGGCGCGACCCTTTATCAACTGGCCGACCTCGGCCTGGTCTGGGTTTATGCGCAGGTCTATGAGCAGGATTTGCCCTGCGTCCAGCTTGGCGAAGAAGCGACGGTGAAACTTTCATCGCTGCCCGACCGCGAATTTCGCGGGCGCGTTACCTGCGTTTATCCGAATGTGGACGAGAAAACCCGGACGGCGCGGGTGCGGCTGGAGTTTGAGAATCCCGGCTATTTTCTCAAGCCCGGCATGTTTGTCTCCGTGCAAATCGTTTCCGAACTGAAGCCCTCGGCGCTGCTGGTTCCGGATTCGGCGGTGCTGCGCAGCGGCGAGAAAAACACGGTCTTCGTGGCGCTGCCGGGCGGAAAATTTGATCCCCGCACGGTGGCCCTGGGGCTGGAAGCCGAACACGATCAGTACGAAGTCATCAGCGGATTGCAGGAAGGCGACCGCGTGGTCACGTCCGGCCAATTCATGCTCGATTCAGAAAGTCAGTTGCGCGAGGCGATTGACAAAATGCGCGGTCCATCCGGCGCGGCCATGGAAACGCCGGCGGCGACCAATGCCATTGAAACCGGCGTGTCCCCCGCCACCAACGTGGAGGAAGGCGTGGTCTATGTCTGCCCCATGCCGGAGCATGTTTCCATCACCTACGACCATCCGGGCAACTGCCCCATTTGCGGCATGGCCCTCGTGCCGGTGACGCCGGGCGAACTCAAGAAACTTCAGCCCGGCGGCCGGGTGCTTTACTACACCTGCCCCATGCCCCAGCACAGCAGCGTGCATTCGGACAAGCCCGGCAAGTGTCCCCTCTGCGGCATGACATTGATTCCCGTGATGGCGCCGCCGGATGCGGCCACGAATGCGGCGACGATCAATTCCAATTCCGTGTCGGAAACCCAGCGGGCGGCCAGGCAGCTTTACACCTGTCCGATGCATCCGGAGGTGATTTCCGACCAGCCCGGCAAATGTCCCAAGTGCGGGATGGACCTGGTGCCGCTGAACGAGGCGAAGAAATAGCAAGGAACTCCCATGCTCCAACGCATCATAGATTTTTCGCTGCGCAACAAGTTCATCGTGCTGCTGGCCACGGTGATGCTGGTGTTCGGCGGCATTTACGCGACACGACACATTCCGCTCGACGCCATTCCCGACCTCTCTGACACGCAGGTCATCATTTATACGCCGTGGGAAGGCCAGGCACCCAACATCGTGCAGGATCAGGTCACTTATCCGATCACGACCAAAATGCTTTCGGTGCCCAAGTCAAAGGTCGTGCGCGGCTATTCCTTTTACGGTTTCTCGTTCGTTTACGTGATTTTTGAGGACGGCACGGACCCGTATTGGGCGCGCAGCCGGGTGCTGGAGTATTTGAGCAGCATCAGCGGGCAGTTGCCCAAGGGCGTCACGCCTTCGCTTGGCCCGGACGCAACCGGCGTTGGTTGGGCATTCATGTATTCGCTCAACTCAACAAATCGCGACCTCGCCGAACTGCGTTCGATCCAGGACTGGTATTTGAAATACCAGCTCGCCTCCGTGCCAGGCGTGTCGGAAGTCGCCAGCGTGGGCGGTTTTGTAAAACAGTATCAGGTCACGGTGGACCCGACCAAACTGCGCGCCTACAACCTCGCGTTGAAAGATGTCAGTACGGCCATCGAACGCAGCAACGGCGAAGTCGGCGGACGTTCGCTTGAACTGTCGGAACGTGAATTCATCCTTCGGGTCAAGGGCTATATCACCAGCCTCGCGGATTTGGAAAAGGTCGCGGTCGGCATCGGCGACAAGGGTGTGCCGATTTTGTTGCGCGATGTGGCAACCATCCAGTTCGGCCCGGACGAGAGACGCGGCATTGCCGAGGCAAACGGCCAGGGCGAAACCGTCGGCGGCATCGTCATCGTGCGCTACGGCGCGAATGCCTATCAGGTCATCCAGGACGCCAAGGCGCGGCTGGCGCAGGCAATGAAGGCGTTGCCGGAGGACGTGAAAGTTACGGTAAACTATGACCGCACGGAATTGATTGACCGCGCCGTCAAGACCCTCGAAGACAAGCTGGTCGAGGAAAGCATCGTGGTGGCGCTCGTCTGCCTGGCGTTCCTGCTGCACCTGCGGAGCGCCTTGGTGGCCATCACCATTTTGCCGGTTGCGTTGCTGGTTGCCCTGCTCGTCATGTTTGGCCAGGGCATCAGCTCGAACATCATGTCGCTGGGCGGGCTTGCCATCGCCATCGGCGCCATGGTGGACGCGGTCATCATCATGATCGAGAACGCGCACAAGCATTTGGAGCGCGACCAGGGCAAGAAACCGCATTGGGAAATCATCCGGGACGCGGCGGTGGAAGTCGGCCCCACGCTTTTCTATTCCTTGCTCGTCATCACGGTTTCATTTCTGCCGGTGTTCACGTTGCAGGAGCAGGAAGGCCGGCTGTTCAAGCCGCTGGCCTTCACCAAAACCTATTCGATGGCTGCGGCGGCGCTGCTTTCCATCACGCTGGCACCGGTACTGATGGGCTGGTTCATCCGGGGCAAAATTCCCTCGGAAGAAAAGAATCCGCTGAATCGTCTGCTCGTCTGGATTTACCGTCCGGTGCTGAATTTCGTGGTGAAACGGCGCTGGGCCGTGCTCATCAGTGCCGGAGTGATTATCGTGTGGGTGTTCATGCCTTGGAACTGGATGGCGTCCCACGCATTGCCGGAAGGCAAGGTTCGTGACGCCGCATTCAGTGCCGGGAAATTATTTCCGTACCAGAACATAGGCTCGGAATTCATGCCGCCACTTTACGAGGGGGACCTGCTTTACATGCCCACCACGTTTCCGGGCGTCTCGCCCACCAAGGCGCGCGAATTGTTGCAGGTCACCGACCGGATCATCAAATCCTTCCCCGAAGTCGCGGAAGTGTTTGGCAAGGCCGGCCGCGCCGAAACCGCCACGGACCCCGCGCCCATGGACATGATTGAAACCACCATCCGCCTCAAACCCGAGGCGCAATGGCCGGTGGTGGACATCAAGGATGACGACGGCAAAATCATCGCCCATCGCCGCCGCACCCCGGATGAACTGACCGAAGCGCTGAACGATGCCGTGCAGATTCCCGGCTTGAACAACGCCTGGACGATGCCCATCCGCACCCGGATTGACATGCTCTCCACCGGCATCAAGACGCCTGTCGGCATCAAAATTGCCGGGGCGGATTTGGCCACCTTGGAACGCATTGGCACCGAGGTCGAGGCCGTCATCCGCAAAGTTCCCGGCACCACCAGCGTTTTCGCCGAGCGCGTGATGGGAGGGCGTTTCATCGAATTTGAAATTGACCGCGATGCCATCGCCCGTTACGGACTGACACTCGGCGACGTGCAGGACGTTTTATCCGTGGCACTGGGCGGCATGCCGTTGACCACCACCGTCGAGGGCTTGCAACGGTACACCATCAACCTGCGTTATGACCGCGATTTCCGTTCCAACATGCGGGCGTTGCGCGAGGATATCGTGATTCCCACGCCGGGTGGCGCGCAGATTCCGCTGGGCCAGCTGGCCACGGTGAAAGTGGTGGACGGACCCATGGGCATCAAGAGCGAAGGCGCGGTCCCCAACGCCTGGGTTTATGTGGACATTCGCGGCGTGGACCTCGGGACCTATGTCCAGATGGCCATGCGGGCCGTGAACGAAGCTGTGGCCCGTGGCGACATAAAATTGCCCGGCGGCTACAATATTTTCTGGAGCGGCCAGTATGAATATATGATCCATGCCAGGGAACGGCTCATGATCGTCGTCCCGTTGACGTTGCTGCTCATCACGCTGATTATCTACCTGAACACGAAATCCGCCATCAAGACCGCCATCGTGATGCTCGCGGTGCCCTTTTCGCTGGTCGGCGCGTTCTGGGCGGTTTATTTATGCGGCTACAATTTGAGCGTGGCCGTCTGGGTGGGCATCATCGCGCTCGCCGGCCTCGACGCTGAAACTGGCGTGGTCATGTTGCTCTACCTCGACCTCGCGTTCACAGAATGGAAGGCAAAAGGCGCGCTCAACTCCGCCGGCGATTTGCACGAGGCGATTTATCACGGCGCGGTCAAACGCGTCCGCCCCAAGGCCATGACCGCATGCGTCATCATCGCCGGCCTGGCGCCGATTCTTTGGAGCCACGGCACGGGAGCGGACGTGATGAAACGAATCGCCACGCCGATGGTCGGTGGTGTCATCACCTCGACCATTATGGAGCTGGCCGTCTATCCGGCGATTTACTTTCTGTGGAGGTCGCGAAAAATCGGAGCAAAAACCGCGGATGAACTCAGTTAAAAATTATTTTCATCTGCGTTCATCCGCGTTCCTTTTGCGGTTAAATTTCCGAACTGGGGCATTTCTTGATCCGCTCTAATTTCGGCGAAGGATCAGATATTGAACGATGAACAAGGTCCCGTCACAAATCGCAATAATTGCGAAAATGGTTTTCAGCACCATCGGATTGGAGCGGCGGCTTAAATAGGGCGCCAGCCGCGCGCCGAAAACACAGCCCAACCCCGTGAAGGCGGCGATGTGCCAGGGTATTCCTCCGAGCAAAAACCAGTGGATAAGCGTCAGAAAAATGGAATTGATCGAAAGCAAAACGACCCCCAGGCCAATGCAGGTGGCGGCGTTCACACGGTAAACCAGCATCAACAGCGCAGCGATAACTTCGCCTTCCCCAATGGCTATCCAGCCCGTGATCAGTCCGCCGACGAAGGCCGTGAGAAAGAGGGGAACCGCCGCATTGGCCGGAATCTCCCCGACCGCTGTCTCCGGTCTTACGGCCCGGCGGGACAGAACCAGGGTCAGAATGCCCAGCAAAATCGAGAACGGACCGAAAAGCGATTTGACCAGCAGCGCGCTCGGGTGAATTACGAGGGAACTGACTGTGCTGCCGATCAGCAATCCGGGAATGGTGAGTTTTAACGCCCGCAGCGGAACCACGCGCTTCTGAATCCATCCGATGGCGCCGCTGGTCATTCCCCACGACTGGCTGGCCAGCGCAATTTTCAAGGCCGTTACGGGTGGAAGATGAAAAAGGAACATGATCACCGGAATGAAAACAATGCCCCCGCCCACCGCGGAAATGTTTCCCAGGACCGCGCCGCAAAAGCCGACCGGAATAAAGAGCCAGTTCCGCTTGAACAGCTCCACGGGATCGCTCGCGAAGCCGAAATAGGCGGCCGTCCAGACAATGAGAAACAGGAGCAGCCACCAGGACCAATAGCGGAAATGACGCTCAACGACCACCGGGGCCGGCGAAATTCCCGCCTTGGCACCAGAGAGGTTTTCTTCAACCGGTTTTATCACGTCCATTCAACCTTGATTCTTTTTGTCGGTCATTGTTTGTCCTCTGGCAGGATGAGTTCGATGTGCTCGCGTTCCAGCCAGGCGATGACGGCCTTGTGAAGCTCGCCGGCAAATTCAGCCAATTCCTTGGCGTCCTTGCGGGTGGCGGAGCCTGCGCAGTCGTATTCCACCGTGTTGCGCTTGATGCGGCAGGCGTCAAGATAATCGGCATCGGCTTTGCGTTCCGGGCCGAGGATCAGCGGCAGTGCCTGCAAGGTGCGGTAATGTTGCAACGTTTTCTCCGAGCGATAGCCGGAGGCATGCAGCAGAATGGTACAGAGTTTTAGAGCGGCATTGTATGCAATGCCAAACTGCCAGTCCGCGGAGATGTCGCCCGCCGCGTCCGCCAGATCGCGCTTGACGATGGCCAGCAAGTCCTGGATTTCCTTCGGGCTGGTTTTGTGCGGTCGCAGCCAGCCGTTACCGGCCCATTGTTTCAAGCTCATGTTCAGTTCCTTTCACAAAAAGTTTCGGCGCCCCCAGCACGGAGGTCACAAAGTGGTCGCGGCCAGCCTTGCGCCTGGCGAATTCCTCCGGCGTCATCACATGGGGATTGATCTCGCGGCCCACGCGGCCCGCAATTCCCGAGAGCAGGGTTGTCAGCTTGCGCAAGCCTGCCTCGCCGATGACCATCAGATCCACATCACTGCCCGCGCCGGTGTCGCCACGCGCCACAGAGCCGAAAACGAAGGCCATGCTGACTTCCGGTGTCTTGAGTGCCGATTGCAACATGCCCGCCAGCCCATCGGTCTTGAGCACCAGCGCGCTCAAATCGCGATGGACGGGATGGTCGGGATTGGCGCGGTAATAGACGCGGTTGCCGTCCTTGCGGGCAATCACCAGGCCGACGCGGGTGAGGCGTCGAAGCTCCTGCTGGACCGTGCTTGACGAAAGGCCGGACTGCCGGCCAAGCTCGCGCAGGTGCAATTCAGGCTGGCTCAGACCGAACAGCAACCGGAGCAATTCGGCCTTTACGCGGGAGGAAACAATGTCAACAAGATTGGTCATAGTGTACGGTTAAACCATACGGTCGTGCGGTTATACCTGTCAATTCCGAATTAGCTCATGGCTCCGGGGTCCCGACCTTCAACGCCTTTTCTGGATTCAAGTTCACCGACATGGCGGGAGATTACCTGTGAAGGCCCGGTGAAGCAGCGATTTTTTAACGCTGCCGGCCCGTGCCCTCGACACCCTGCGCCATTTCCGCATATCCGGCGCGAAAATCCGGATGCTTGAACCGGTATCCCAGTTCCGTCCGCAATTTTTCGTTGCTCACGCGCTTGTTGGTCACTCCGCGCTTGCGCGTCTCTCGGTGCTCGTCCCCACCCGCCACGATCACCGGAGGCAATGGCCGCCGCAACTGTTCCGCCAGCCAGCCGTAAAAGGCCAGTTGCGTGACCGGCTCGTTGTCCACCGCATTGTAGATTTCGCCCGGCTTCCCGCGTTCCAACGCCGCGATGATTGCCCCCACGACATCGTCGCGATGAATCATGTTCATGTGGCGCGAGCCGTCGCCCTCGATGCGGGCCGCGCCGCTGAGAAATTGTTTGAAGGCGTAACCACGCCCCGGCCCGTAAATTCCGGCCAGCCTCAGCACCACCGCCGGGAAATGATGCAGGGCGGCCCGCAGCAACAACTGTTCTGCCTCCACCAGCACCTTGGCGGTGGGGGAGTTGGGTTCCACCGGACTCGATTCGTTCACCCACAAGCCATCGTTTTGCGCATAAACGCTGCTGCTGCTCGTATAAATAAACTTCTTCACGGCTCCCCCCTCCGTCAGCCATGAAATCAGGTTCCGGTTTCCTTCGAGGTACAATCGCCGGTAATCCTCCGCGTCACCGCCCGCGGAGGCCGCGCAGTTCACCACCCAGTCGATCCCGCCCGGCAGCTTCTTCAACGAGTCCAGGCTGGTGACATCGGCAAACAACGGGGAAATCCCGGCGGCTGTCAATTCTCCCACCGCCGCCCGGTTGCGGCGCAAACCAAAAACGACATGGCCATGCCGGACCAGTTCCGCTCCCAACGGCAGGCCCACATAGCCACAACCGACAATCAAAATTCGCATTCCCATTTATAATAACTGTTCATCTGTGGCCGGTTCCATGACGGCTGCGAACCGCAGGCCGCGCGTGCTGACGCGCAATTGCCTGAAACCAAATTCCTCCATGACCATTTCATAAATCAGCGCGCCCGTCAGGATCACGTCGGCGCGGTTTTGGGGCAGGCCGGTGATTTGGCGCCGCTGCGCCTGGGGCAGTTGCCAGAGCCGCTGTCGTTGCGCCACCACCCGGTCAAAGCTTAACACCGTCTTTTCAATCGTCTCGCGGTCAAAGCTGTCCAGTTTCCTTTCCATCCGCGCCAGGATGGTGGTCGTGCCGCCGGTGCCCACCAGTTGAATGTCGCCGTTTTCCTTGGTTAGCGCCGGTTCCACCAGCGGACGCACCTCGCGCGCCAGAAACGAGCGCAGCCAGCCACGGCAGGCGTTAAATTCCTCCGCGGCGGGCGGATCCCCGTGGGGAAAGGTCTCCATCAAGCGCACCGTGCCCAGTGGAAAACTGTGCGCGAAGTGTGTGGTTTGGCCGCGCCCCAAGATGAATTCCGTGCTGCCGCCGCCCACGTCAAGCAACAGCAACGGCCACTGTCTCAGTTCCGGGTCGGTCGCCGCGCCTTGAAACGCCCAGTTCGCCTCGCATTCGCCCGAGATGATCTCCGTGGCCAGGCCCGAAGCGCGGCCAATGGCCGCCGTCAAATCCCCGGCGTTCACCGCATCCCGCGCCGCGCTGGTGGCGATCACGCGAATGGCGAGGGCGCCCTGTTTCCGCGCGATGTCACGGAACTCCGCCACCGCCGCCGCCGTCCGGGCGATGCTTTCCGGCTGCAGTTTGTGCGACTCATAAAAGCCCTGGCCCAGCCGCGTCTGGCGGCTTTCCTCGTGGACCGGTTGCACGTCGCCTCCCGACACTTCCGCAACCAGCAGCTTGACCGAATTCGTGCCGACATCAATGACGGCGCGGCGCACACATTGCATCTTGTGCAAATTAGGTATTGCCGCCCCTTCGCGAAAGTCAAAACTTGGCACGACGAGTTCTAAATGTTTTGCCACAGAGACACAGAGGCACAGAGTTAAGAAGAAAATTAGGCGTGTCTTTTGCGCCTCTGCGGCCAGCATGAAACGATTTCTTTAACTCCGGGCCTCTGTGGCTCTGTGGCAATTGTTCAATCAAATTTTGCTCTGGTCTGTGAACGCCCTGTCGGTAAGCTGCGTCCAAGCTGAATTAACCAAATCGCACCCATGCCAAGACATCTGCCACTGCTCCGGTTCAAAAACCTCCTGGTCGCGCTCTCTCTGCTGGCCGCGCTGCCCCTTGCTGCCGCTGCCGCGCCGCCGGACGACAAGGCCACCAATTCCCCGGCAACCAACGCTCCGGCCGCGAAAGGCGAACTGGCCAGGATTCCAGACGCTTCGTATCGCCCGGTGACCATCACCAACTCAGTCACGATTGCCGGCGAACACGTCACCTATACCGCCGAAACCGGAATGCTGCCGGTGCTCGATAATGATGGCACCTCGCGCGCTTCCATTTTTTATGTGGCGTACATCCGTCAGGGCACAACCAACTCCTCGCGACCAGTGACCTTCTGTTTCAACGGCGGCCCCGGTTCGGCGTCTGTCTGGCTGCACATGGGCGCGCTGGGGCCCAAGCGCGCGAAGCTAAACCCGGACGGCACCCAGCCGCCGCCGCCGGGTGTGTTGGTGGACAACAACTTTTCAGCGCTCAATGTGAGCGACCTTGTCTTCATTGACCCGGTGGCCACCGGCTTCAGCCGCGCCAAGGACGACAAGGCCAGGGACTTTTTCGGCAACACGGCGGATTTGGATTCCATGGGGGAATTTATCCGCCTCTGGACCACGCGGCACGACCGCTGGCTTTCGCCCAAGTATCTCTGCGGCGAGAGCTACGGGGTCTTTCGCGCGGCGGGCCTGGCGGACCATCTGCGCGGGCGCTACGGCATGTATTTGAACGGTTTGATCCTGATCTCGGGCGTGCTCGACTTTGCCACCATCAGCCCGGGCACGGACAATGACCTGCCGTATCCGTTGATTCTGCCCGCGTACACGGCGGCCGCCCACTTTCACAAAAAATTGCCGCCGGATTTGCAGGCGGATTTGGACCAGGCGCTTGCCGAATCGCGGACCTTTGCGCGCGGTGAATACCTGGCCGCGCTCCAGGCCGGCGCCGGCATTTCGGAGGACGAAAAGAAAAAGGTCGCCGCCGAACTGGCGCGGTTGACGGGACTGCCCCCGCGCATCATCCAAGACAACCAGCTCCGCGTGGGTCCCGAAGTTTTCCGCAAACAGTTGCTTCACGACGAGGGGCTGATCCTGGGCGCCTACGACGCGCGCATCACCGGGCGCGACGACAATCCCGCAGCCACCGGGCCGGGCTTTGACCCTTCCTCGGCGGCGGCCATGGGCGCTTTTGCCTCCGGCTTCAACGCCTACGTGCGGACGGAATTGAAATTCGAGGATGATTTGCCCTACGACATCCTGGCCGGGGTGCAGCCCTGGAACTACGGCGCCCACAACGACTATCCCAATGCCAGCGACAGCCTGGCTTCGGTCATGAACCAAATCCCCTATCTGCGGATTCTCGTCTGTGGCGGACGGTGCGACCTGGTCTGCCCAATAGACACTGTCCGGCACAGCCTGGAGCACACCCCGCTGGCCGACGCCTATCGCAAAAACATCACCTTCGCCGAGTTCGCGGCGGGCCACATGATGTATATCAACCTCCCGGACCTGGAAAAGCTGCAAGGCGAAATCACGAAATTTGAGAAGACCGCTAATCAGTGATTGTCAGTGGCCGTCTGGCGAGGACTGTGGACCGGGGCCGGCCGAAGCCGCGCCGGTCTGGCCGGAAGCCTGGCCTGTGCCCGACGATTGGGATTGCGCCTGAATGTCGGCCTGGATCTGGTATTCTCCAAAAGCCTGATCGCCCAGTTCCGCCTTCATTAAGTCGTCCATCTGGGCCTGCGCCGCGCGCCAGCGCGCCTGATACGCGGGATCATGCGGATCCTGGTTCGGGCCGCCGATCTGTTGAATAAAGGCTTGTTGAAGCTCGCCAAGGGCCTGCGTCTGACTGGGATCCAGGTTCAGGGCCGCCAAGTTTACCGGCTGGGCCACCAACGGCGCGGTGAAAGCAAGCATGGCTTGCGGGGCGGAAGCATCCTGCGCGGTGGAGGACGCGGGCGGCGCCTCACCCAGATAATCCGCAATCATGGCTGCCTGCTCAGCTGGAAGCTTAAGCAATTCGGCTTTGGCCGCCTCCTGGACGCCGACGGCTGCCACTTGAGACGCGAGGGAATTGTCCCCTCCCGAGAGTTTGGCGGTCAACTCTGCCGCGCGCCGTTGAAACACGACCGCGACGTCTGCCGCGACAATGGCCCGCAAGGCGCCTTCCGGGCAGCCGGTTGCGCGCAAATTGCGGACATAAGCATGATAATCATTGGCATAAAGCTGGTTCCAATGAAACGCCTCGGGAACTGCGGATGCGGGGGCTGTGGACGCCGGTCGCGTGTCCGGCGGCGCGGCAGTTGGGGGTGCAACCGGCTGTGAAACGGCGGGCTTCGTGTGCCCGGCTCCCGTTTGCCCATCGGACCTGGAGAACATAAACCAGGCCGCCAAAGCCAGGTTCAGGCAGAGAGAAACGGTCAATGCGATTTTCATATCATGGGGCTGGCGGCGGGGTGTTTCCTCAACGTTTGTAATGGGTGCCATGCCTGGCGTCTTGTCGCGCTGAAAGCGCAACGACATGATAGCCCAGGGCAACGCCCTGGGTTTGACGAGCTATACGACATTTGCCCTGAAAGGGCAAAACAAAAGAATACCAAGGATTCTGTGACGCCCTTTCAGGGCTTGGAATCATTACGGTTGCCTTACCCAGGGCGTTGCCCTGGGCTTTCATGTCTCGGGCTTTCAGCCGGCGCATTTGGTTTTCATCCATTATAAACATCGAAGAACCACTTTTGTTTCACACCCCTTGATTTCCACATTCAAATGAAGTGGCACAAAGAAGAGGCCGGCGTGAACCGAGGTTCACGCCGGCTTGAGAGTGACAAACCGTTCCAAATCAATAGAGCGGATAGTCGAGCGGGCCGTTACGGGTCACGTTCATCGCGCTGAACGGGATTTCGTAACCGCTGGTATGGCTCGGGAGGCTGGACGCCATGGTGCTGGCAAAGGTGGTAACGGCGGAGCCTTCGCCGTTCTTGACCATAGTCCACTCGTCGCCCCAGAATCCATAGATGCCGTTTTCCACATTGGCCTGGCTGTAAGCCACGCCGTTGTAGGTCAGTTCATGGCAGCCCGCGTTGAGCGCGGCCACTTCGTCAGAAAGGCCGAGATAAGCAACCACAATGAAACCGGGGCCGTGGGTGGGATTGATTTTGTCGGCCGCAGTGGTGGTGTCGGTCAAGCTGCCGGCCAAGGTGCCGCCGCTGGACTGGCCTTCAGAGGTGTAATAGCTGCCGCCCGACTGCTGCACCATCGCGCCACCGGACAAAATGATCTGGTTGGGCGATTTGCGAATGCCCCAACCCGTGTCGCCGAAGCAGTTGACGCGGGTGCCGGAGAAGCTGTCACGGCCGGAAAGATACACATAGTGGAGATCCGCCGCATTGCCGGTGAATTGCATCAAGACTTCGCCGCCTTGGGCCAGGCATTTGAAGTTGTCGCTGGTGATGTTGGTAAACGCAGCTTGGTCGGAAACGGTGGTGCCGTTCTTGACGAACACAAACGGAATGGCGAGGTTGTCGTTGATTGCGGACGCATTGCTCAGGGGAATCTTGGAATAGGCGATGGCGTTGTCAGCCTGGCAAAGGTCAACCGCGTGGCTGACCGTGGCGGAAGGACTGCCGGAGTTGACGTATTCATGGGCGAGACCAGGAGCCGGAAAAGCTGCGTTACCGGCAGTGATACCGGCGGCGGAAGTGTCAATGAAGGTTTCGGTGCCGGAGCCGCTGACATCGGAGATGCCGGCTTCGGAACCGGACCAATGGCACAGAACGATCGTGGGCGTGCTGCCGACGTTGTTGGAAAACGCCATGTACGAGCAACTGCCGTCAACGGAGTTGCCGTAGCCCACGTAACTGGGCACGGCGGAAAAACCGGCGCCAGACATCAGGGTGTTAAACACGCAGTCGCGGGCGGCGGTGGAACCGGTGTAATAAATGTACTGCGTGGCGCTGGCCAGGCTGACGGAAGCCAGACCGAGAGCGGCAACCAGGAGACTCTTGTTGATTTTCATATTGATTTTTTGCTGTTGTTGTTTGTTTTTTAGTCAGGAGGTTTCGGATTACTTGCGGCTAAATTTGTTGCGGAAGGCCAGCATGAGCAGGCCGGCGCCGCCAAAAAGGGCCATGCTGGTGGGTTCGGGAACACTGTAGGTCAGGACTTCGGTCTGATAGTTCAGCGAGAAGGCGCCGGCCGCGCTGGGAGCGGAATTGTCCGCGACGACCTGCCACAGAAGAGCTGTGTTATCGGTCGGAACATTGATGTTGTAACCGAGGCTGGCAAGGAGACCGCCATTGAGTGTTTGGCTGTACCAGTCCGGGCCCGTGCCCGAGTAACTGTTCACCGGCTGGGAACCCGGAGAACCGCCGATGGTATTGATAACCGTCCCGGACGCATTAAAGTGGTTGTTGTTCTTGATGGTGGGCGGCATGGCGCCACCGACAGCACCGCTGGCGTACAGGGTGTCAGATGCGCCAGTGAGATAACCCACCACACCCCATTGATCAGCGAGGCTCAACGTGGAACCGAAGCCTGCGGAACCGATAGTAGGTGTAAGCGAGGACAGGTCCCAAGTTTGGCCGTCGGTCGGCGAAACAGTGCCGAGGTCGTACACATAGGTGTTGGCCAGGGCTGGATCATAGATACCCACCAGCAAATCGCCGGAGTATTGCGCTTGCGCTGCAGTAACACTTGCCAGGCCCAGGGCGGCCAGCAAGGCTAATTTGTAAGAGCTTTTCATATTGTGATTTTTTGTTTTTTTGTTTCGGTCACACCACGCCAGATGGCATTACGGTTCAAATCATAGCGGATACGACCGGAAATAAAAATCATGCTATCGGACATGCATTGACTGTTTTCTGACATCATTAAAATACATTCAAGTTATTTAATTACAGCATGTTATACACACAATTCACAGCCGCCGCCGACACGCTTCCGGTCCGTTACAAGAAGGTCACACAGCGGGTTTGAAGAATTCCCGGTAATTGCGGGACAGAATGAGGAAGTTTGGATGCAGAATGAAGGAACCGGCTGGCGACAGGTGAGGTCAGCCGGCTTGCCATGGGATGGGACGGATGGGACTCATGGCTGGCCACCGGTCACGCGAGGTCGAAACGATCCAGGTTCATCACCTTGTTCCAGGCGGCGACAAAGTCATGGACAAATTTCTCGTGCGCGTCCGAACTGCCATAGACTTCCGCCAGGGCGCGCAATTGGGAATTTGAGCCGAAGACCAGGTCCACCCGGGTGCCGGTCCACTTGATTTTGCCCGTCTTGCGGTCGCGGCCTTCAAATAAATCTTCGCGTCCACTGACCGTCGTTCGAGCGTCCTGCAAGCCCGGATGCGACGTCACCAGGGCCGGGACGGTGTCCGAAACAGGTTTCCATTCGGTGGCCATGTCCAGCAGGTTGACGAAGAAGTCGTTGGTGAGCGCCTCGGGCCGATGGGTGAAGACGCCGTGCGGCGTTCCGCCGAAGTTGGTATTGAGGACGCGCAGGCCTCCGACGAGCACGGTCATTTCAGGGGCCGTCAAGGTCAGCAACTGCGCCTTGTCCACCAGCAGCGCTTCGGCAGGCAGGGTGTAAGTGCCCTTGAGGTAATTGCGAAAGCCGTCCGCGATGGGTTCAAGCACGGCAAAGGCCGCGGCGTCGGTTTGTTCCTGCGAAGCATCCATGCGTCCCGGCGTGAACGGAACCGTGACCTTGAAGCCGGCGGTCTTTGCCGCCTGCTCGACGCCGGCGCAACCGGCCAGAACAATGAGGTCCGCCAGCGATATTTTCCGGCCCCCGGATTGTGAGTGGTTGAATTCATTTTGAATGCCCTCGAGGGTCTTGAGCACTTTGGCCAGTTGGGCGGGCTGGTTGACTTCCCAATCCTTCTGCGGAGACAGTCGGATGCGCGCGCCGTTCGCGCCGCCGCGTTTGTCGGAACCGCGGAACGTTGACGCCGAAGCCCACGCGGTGGAAACCAGCTCCGGAACAGAAAGACCTGAAGCGAGAATTTTATTCTTGAGCGCGGCAATGTCGGGCACCTCCACCAGCTTATGATTCACGGCGGGAATGGGGTCCTGCCAGATGAGTTCCTCGGCGGGCACTTCCGGGCCCAGATAGCGCGGGCGCGGTCCCATGTCGCGATGTGTCAGCTTAAACCACGCGCGGGCGAAGGCGTCGGCGAATTGATCGGGATGATCGAGGAAACGGCGCGAAATTTTTTCGTAAACCGGGTCGAACCGCAGCGAGAGGTCCGTGGTCAGCATGGTGGGCCGGTGCTTTTTGGAAGGGTCGTGCGCGTCGGGAATGGTCGCCCCGGCATTTTTTGCCACCCATTGCTGCGCGCCGGCGGGACTCCTGGTGAGTTCCCATTCGTATTTGAAAAGGTTTTCAAAGAAGTGATTGCTCCATTTCGTCGGCGTCTGGCTCCAGGTGACTTCCAAGCCGCTGGTGATGGCGTCGCCACCCTTGCCGGTGCCAAAGCTGTTTTTCCAGCCCAGACCCTGCATTTCGAGGCCCGCCGCTTCCGGCTCGGCTCCCACATGCGACGCGGGACCGGCGCCGTGGGTTTTGCCAAAGGTATGGCCGCCGGCGATGAGCGCCACGGTTTCTTCGTCGTTCATTGCCATGCGGGCGAACGTCTCGCGGATGTCGCGCGCCGCGGCAAGGGGGTCGGGCTTGCCGTTGGGACCTTCAGGATTCACATAAATCAGCCCCATCTGCACGGCGGCGAGCGGGTTTTCGAGTTCGCGGTCGCCTGAATAACGCTTGTCCTCCAGCCATTTCTTTTCGGCCCCCCAATAGACGTCCTGATCGGGCTCCCAGACGTCCTCACGCCCGCCGCCGAAACCGAAGGTCTTGAAACCCATGGTTTCGAGCGCGACGTTGCCCGTGAGAATGATCAAATCCGCCCACGAAATTTTCCGGCCATACTTCTGCTTGATGGGCCAGAGCAGGCGGCGCGCCTTGTCCAGGCTGACATTGTCCGGCCAGCTGTTGACCGGCGCGAAGCGCTGCTGGCCCCGGCCGCCGCCGCCGCGACCGTCCCCGGTGCGGTAGGTGCCCGCGCTGTGCCACGCCATGCGGATGAAGAGGCCGCCGTAATGGCCGAAATCCGCGGGCCACCAGTCCTGCGAATCGGTCATCAGCTTCGCGAGGTCCTGCTTCAAGGCGGCATAGTCGAGGCTCTTGAACTCCTTGGCATAGTTGAAGTCCGCGCCCATCGGGTCGGCCTTGGAGGAATGCTGGCGCAGCAGTTCGAGTCTCAACTGGTTGGGCCACCAGTCGCGATTGGTGGCGCCCTCGGCAGCGGCTCCGTGGTGGAAGGGGCATTTGGCTTCGGTTGACATAGGCTTTCTCAGTTCGTTGGCTGCGGGTGGTTAATTCAACTTTATCCCGATCGTAGCAGCCTATTAAAAACTGCCAAGCACTTTGAAAAACATTGCATCCCTGACAATGGATCTTAGCCTGACGCCATGCAAAACCTGGTCGAAGATTTTCTCCAATATCTGCGCCAGGAACGCGGGCAGTCGGACAACACGGCCCGGACTTATGCCGCGTTGCTGGGAAAATTTGTGGCGTGGGCGGAAGCGCAAAAACTCACGGATTGGAAACAGGTGGAGCTGAAGCATCTCATGGCGTTTCTCCAGCAGGAACGGGCGCGCCCGCTGGCCGACGAATCCGCCCGACCGGGCAGGCGGCTCAGCAGCGAAAGTGTTTACCTGGAAATCGCGGCGTTGCGGGCGTTCTACAAATTCGCCGAAAATGAAAAATTCCTGCCGCTAAATGTCGCGGAAAATTTGTCGCTGCCGCGCCGTTGGAAACGCCTCCCCAAGGCGTTGTCGGACGAGGAAATCACCCAGGTGCTCGAATTGCCGAAAGAGTTGAAAGACGCGAAGGCTCCGGTCACACCCGCAGCGCTGTGCGACCAGGCGGTATTGGAACTGGCGTATGCGTCCGGCCTGCGCCTGTCTGAACTGCGACATCTGCGGCTGGAGCAACTGCATCTGGACGCGGGGTTCATCAACGTCGTCGGCAAGGGCAACAAGGAGCGCGTGGTGCCGGTGGGACGCCAGGCGGTTGCGGCGCTGAACCGTTACCTGGACGGGGGACGGCCGGCGCTGGTCACGGCGAAATCGCCGGCGAATGTTTTTCTCACGCGGCGCGGCACGCCGTTTGCCGCCGTGACCCTCTGGCTGCGCATCAAGCAGCGCGTCCGCCGCGCGGGCGTGGGGCGGAACATTACGCCGCACATGCTGCGGCACAGCTTCGCCACGCATCTGCTGGAGCACGGGGCGGACCTGCGCGTGATTCAAGAACTGCTCGGCCACGCCAACATCGGCACCACGGAAATTTACACGCACGTCACCGGCGGACGACTGCGCGAGATTCATCGGAAGTTTCACCCGAGGGCTTGAGATGCCAATGCCTTGCCGGTTTCGTCCAGCACCGCCTGGACTGTTATTCGGCGGATGTCGCCCACCGGTTCGGGCACGATGGCCCAATCCGGATGGCGGAAAGGAAAGCAGGCGTTCGGCTGCTTGTGCATCATGAGCATCAAGACGCGGCGGCCTTGCGCCACCCCCAGATGCATCAGCCCGGTGTTGCCTCCCAGAGCGAGGGCGGACAGTTGGACCAGCGCCGCCGAGCCCAGCAAAGGCAGGCCGGTGGCCACGCAAAAACCCTGCGCCCGGGCGCTTTCCATGGGCAACGCATCCGCCGGGCCGCCCATGAAAATAATTTGCACGCCCTTCCCGCGCCAATGGCCGGCCACCTGCAAATAGTTTTCGAGCGGCCAGTTCTTTTGGGGGGTGCTGGTAAACGGTTGAATGACCAAAGCCGGGCGCGCCCGGTCAAGCCCGTTTTCCAAAAAGAATTTTTCCCCCGTCGCCAGGGCTTCCGCCGGCAGGCGAAAATGGTTGTTTATTTCGCGGCTTTTGACGCCGCAGAGTTCCAGCAGGCGCAGGTTCCAATCTATAAAATGAAGATGGTCATCGCGCCGGATGCCGCGGGTATAAGCCCAGGCCCGGCCCGGTCCGTGGACGCTGCCCCAACGGTGCGGCGCGCCGGTGAGACGCGTCAGCCAGGCGGTCTCTCCGAACCCCTGGAAATCCACGACGTGCGAGAAACGCCCGCCGCGCAGGCGACGGAACAAGCCCAGCAACTCCGCGCCGGCCTTGAAGACGTTGCCGCCGCGCAACGCCGCCCGGTCCAGGGTCAGGACCCGGTTGACCTCTTCAAAGCCGCGGAGCAGTCCGGCGTTTTCACTGGACGTGAGGAAATGAATTTGGGCGTCCGGAAAATTCCCGCGCAAGGCGTTGACCGCGGGCAGGGTGAAGATGACATCACCAATGGCCTTCAACCGGATGACCAGGATGTTTTCCATCACTTGGAATGTTTGTCCAGGCCGTGCTCGCAACGCGCGATTTTTTCACGCACGGTCTTTTCGAGCAGGCCGTCGTTGGCCGCGAGGTTCGCGCGGCTGGCGGGCGGATGCCACAAATGAAAACACACGGCGCGCCCGCGCAAATCCAGGCGCTGAACGCCGCTGTTGAACAGGCGCGCCGCCAGTTCGGAGTCTTCGCGGCCCCAGCCGGAAAAATCCTCGTTGTAGCCGTTCACGCGCGCCAGGTCCCCGCGCCAGATGCCGAGATTGCAGCCGCGAATGCCGCGCAGGTCGTTGCGCGTCCTGCAAACGCCCGCCGGCCAGCGAAACGCGTTTTTCAGCCCGGAGATTTGGTTTTGCAAAACGGCCCGGCGGCGGTCGCCGGAAAAATCATTTTCTCCAAACCACGCGGCGGCCTTTTGTTCCACCAGCGCGCGATGGCCCTGCACAAAAAATCCCGGCCGGGCCGCCGCGCCGTGGTCCGCGATGAAGTCGGGATGCGGCACGGTGTCGCCGTCCAGAAAGACCAGGTAGTCGCCCGTGGCCGCGGCGATGGCCCGGTTCAAGATGCTGGCGCGGCGGAAATCCTCGTGCGGCTGCCAGACGTGTGCCGCGCGGAACTTTTGGCGCGACGCCCACGCCAAAAAAAGTTCGCGCGTGGGCGGCTCCGAGCCGTCGTCCGCCAGCAGCACTTCCGCCGGGAGCGTCTTCTGCCGCGCCACCGCCGACAGGACCCGGGCCAGATAGCCGGGCTGGTTAAATGTGTTGATGACCAGCGAAATGTTCATGGGCACACCGATGAAACTTCATGGAGAGGTTTGGGTGGAGGGGCATGTCACAGCTTGAACTTTTGGCTCCTCACCCCGCCCCTCTCCTCCTTCGGGGAGGAGAGGGAGAAGAAGCGGCCCATTTGCTATCGTCCGCCGTTCAATGCGGTTCATGGGGAGTGGTTTCCTTTTCCGGTTGCGCCTGTTCAATCACCTTGGCATAGCGCGCCACCGTCGCAAACGCGTTCACCCAGGCGATAAAATAGCCGGGCCAGCCGTCCAGGAACCCCCGCCGGAGGACGTACGCCCGGAAGAATTTCCAAAACGGACGGACGGTCAGGTCCGTCCAGCCCGCCCCGCGCCGACGGGTCCGCGACTGGCGCGCAAAGATGGTGCTCACCAACTGGATCTTGCCCAGCATCTGGTCAATGTTCTCATTGCTGTAATGGAACAAGTCGCAGCGCAGGGCCACGACTTCGCCTTGCAACACCAGCTTCTCATGCGGGTCGCCCTCCCAGTGGCCGGCGTCCTTGCGCCACAAACGCACCTTGCGGTCCGGGTACCAGTCGCCGTGCCGGATCCAGCGCCCGCCGAAATAGGAGAGCCGCGGAAAGCTGTACGCCGCCGGTGCTTTGCCCGCGGACTGTTTTTGGAACGCGGCGATGATTTCATCGCGGAGCTTTTCGGAAACCACTTCGTCGGCGTCAATGGCCAGCAGCCACGGCTGGCTGGCATGACTGGCGGCGAAGTTCCGGTGCGCCGCGTGACCGCGCCACGGCTGGCTGACCACCTTCGCGCCAAATCCCGAGGCGACCGTGTCCGTGCCATCGGTCACCTTGTCGTCAATGGCCACAATGATTTCGTGGGTCCAGGCGGCCACGCTCTCCAGTGCCGGGCGGAGGCGGCGGGCCTCGTTGCCGGCCACGACACAGACGGAGATGGGGAGACGGGTCATTGTTTGGAGCGCAGGCGATGGAACATTCGGCGCATAATTCCGGCATCTTAGCGAAGTCCACGGAAAATTCAAAACCAACGTTGCAATGTTCGAGACCGCCTGTTTCAGTTTTTATCAGGGAGCAAATCGCAAAACCAAAAGCCCTTTGTGCGGCGCGGGCCGGACGGGCAGACGTAGGACGAATTGGCGCCGGTCGGATGCGTCGCTTCGACGGGGCGATAAACTTTTTCACCGACAGTGAATCGAACCGGCGCTTTGAAAACCGGTCCGGTGAAGGCGAACGAATGGAACTCGCCATTTTCACCGCACGGATCCACCTCCGCCGGCAGTGACGCGATGAAGTCCGCGTCAAGGTTGCGTCCGACCGCCGTTTCATCGAGATACGCATCATTCACGCAGCAGATGACCGAGCCGAAGCCCAGCGCGATGAATTCGCGGATCAATTCGCGCGAATCAATTTTCCAGATCGGAAAAATTCCGCGCAGACCAACCTTCGCCAGATTTTCCTCGCGCCAGCGTTTGAGGTCTTCCAGGAAAATGTCGCCGAACGCACAGGCGGTCACGCCGCGCGTCTTGTGCGCCAGAAGACAGGCGGACATTTTCTGCTGATACTCCTCGTTGGAACTGCGCCGGCTGACAAACACCTTCTCCAGCGGCAGGCCGATGGCGGCGGCCTGTTGTTCGAGCAATTCCACCCGCACACCGTGCATGGAGACGCGCTGAAAATGCTCGTTGCATGTTGTCAGCAACGTGACCACCTCGTGGCGATCATCCTGCAAAATCCGGTTCAACGCCAGGGCGGAATCCTTGCCGCCGCTCCAGCAGAAAATGATTTTTTCCTTCATATTATAAAAATCTCCCGTCATCAAGACCATGGCAAAACATTTTTGGCAAAAACGAAAAAGGACTTTTCATTATTTTAATGTATCGCCTCACGAATCGTTCACCGACACACAATTGGAACATGATCGGAACACTGGCGAACTTGACAGCCGGAACGCCAGCTTGTAGGGGAATATCATGCGTATTCAGATGCTCCTGGCGGTGGCCGCGCTGGCAACCCTCGTGTCGGTCCAGGCCCGCGCGGATGAGAAACTCCCCGTGCTGCAAGCGGGCATCCAGACCTATACCAACGTGACCGTCACGGAGGTCACGGCCACGGATGTCTTTTTCACCTATCCCGGCGGCATGGGCAACGTGAAGATAAAACAGCTCTCGCCGGAACTGCAAAAACACTTCGGTTACAACACCCAAAAGGCGGCTGCGGCCGAAGCCAGGCAGGCGGCAAACAAGGCCGGATATCAGGAACAGGCGGGGCAGGCGCAAACCATCCCGGCTCCGGGCACCGCCGCCGCGGCAGCTGACTGGGGGTTCGATCTGCCCACCGCCCTGACCCAGGCCCGCTCCGCAAACAAGCTGGTGCTGCTGGATTTCACCGGTTCGGATTGGTGTCCCTGGTGCATCAAATTTGACCAGGAAGTGTTGTCCACGCCCAAGTTTGCGGCCTATGCCGGACGAAAACTGGAACTGGTGAAGGTGGATTTTCCGCGCCGCGTGAAGTTGCCGGACGTGTTGCAACGGGACAACGACGCGCTCGCCAAACAATTCAACGTGGACGGGTTTCCGACCTACGTTTTGCTGAACGCCGCCGGCAAGGAACTGGGCCGGCAAACGGGCTACGCGCCGGGCGGCCCGGACGCCTTCATCGCCGAACTGGAAAAATTTGGCGGACGATAACGGAAGGCGAACACTGACCGGCCGAAAAAGGTCATCGAGTGTAGTGGCGCGTCCGGTCAACGGCCTCGGCAATCGGCACAGCCGGAACGGTGCCAGTCCAGACCTTGAGTTTGCCGCGTTTGAAAATACGACCGGAAGGGTTGGCCTCCATTTCCAAAATGATGCGTCCCGGCGTCGCAGACACCCTGAGTTTTTGCCTCCGGGGAATTCCGGCCGCCCGCCGCAGCTCCCGCGAGAGCACAATCCGGTTGGAGGCGTCAAGTGCAATGGTCGTTTGCATGGCATTACTATGGCGCGGTCATGGCGCCGTTGCAAGTGCATGGACTGTCCGCCTTCGGAAACGTCAAAACAAATTCAGCCTTTGCCATCGCTTTCCGCTTCTTGTTAAGCTTCCATCATGCTTTCAAAGGTCTGCTCCGCCGTCGTTAATGGCATTTACGCGTTTCTAGTGGAAGTGGAAATCAACGTGGGATGCGGCCGGCAATTGCCAAAATGGACAGCACCCAGTGGAAAGCAGCATCCAAAAGGCTCAACCACCGACCGGATCGACGGCATGAACGTTTCCGGAGAGGGCAGTGATCGGGACTTTTTCCGACTTCGTGGAAATGCCATCGGGCAACCAGACTTTCCAGCGGCTTTCACTCCCATCCACATTCAGCACGACTGTCCCTTCTCCGGGCTGATGGTCCATGGGAAAATCAATAAACAGGTAGTCTGGCCCCATTTGGGCGACGGGAATGGCGTCGCCGTTCACCAGCAAACGAATGCTCACCATGGCAGAATGGCCGCCGTGGCTCGATAAGGGCATTATGGATGACATTTTGATCCAACGCGCGAACGCTTACGCATCCCGGTTTCAACTCCAGCTCGCCGAGCGGCTGGGCTTTGGTATTCACGGTATCATCTTCGCCGCACAAGGCAAATCAGAAACCGGTAAAACCGCCGTCAAGATTCATAGGGCGAATGAACCTTATCGGCGGGAAGTGGCGGTATATCAACGATTGTGCGAGGCCGGAGTCCGGCGGATACTCGGATTCCACGTTCCTACATTGGTTCGAAACGAGGATGACTTGCTCGCAATCGAGATGGATATCGTGACGAGGCCGTTCGTCTTGGATTTCGCCGGTGCCTACCTCGACTGCCCGCCTCAGTTTCCGGATGAAAAATGGGATGAGTGGGAAGTCGAGAAAATTGAGCAATTCGAGAATCGTTGGCCCAAAGTTAAGGAGATTCTGGCGGCGTTGGAGGATCTGGATATTTTCATGGTGGACGTGTCTCCGAGCAACATTGCCTTCGAATGATCACCATTCGTCATCCACGCCTTCCGCAATATCATCAATCCACCCCGGTTACATAGCTCAAATCCCGCACCGTATCAATCATCGCAAGAGGGTCAAATCACAACCACCCCTAAAATCAAGGGGCATTCAGCGCTGGCTTGAGCACGGTGTGAACTACTTGCCCCCGGATTCTGGCGTCGGGGCCGGTGTGGTTTCCTCTCCCGTGATCTTTATATCGCAGATGCTGGGCCAGGCGTCATACGGCGAACTGGTGATGGTGATGCGGACGTAGCGCACGGCGGCTGCGTGAAACGCGAGCTTCTGTAATTGTGACACGCTCTCCGTCTGCCGCTGGTCACTGAGCACGGACCAGTCTTTGAGGTCTGCCGAGCCCTCCACCATGTACTGATATTTCACGCCGTCCTTCTCCCACAAGATTTCGCATCCGGCCAGGTTGCAGGGCTTGCCGAGATCCACCCGCCACCACTGCGGCAGGATCCCGTTGACCGTGCACCAGCGGGTCTCGGGGTCGCCGTCGTTGGCTGCCTTGGGCGGATTGTCCGGCTGGCTCGTGGAGGCGACTGCCGGCTTCTTTAAGGCCAGGTTGTCTTTCGATGCAAAGTCAGGCAGGACCGGCTCCGGCACTTCCTTGGGCACCACCATCGGGACGCCCGCATCGCACGGCTCCGAAACCTTGATGACCTCGCGGCTGACAGCTTTTTCAATGTCCAGTGCGACGGCGTTGGGCGATGCGCCCGCCTCGTCGAATACCACCAGGGTGTTCGCGCCATCGTTAAGCCAGCATTCGGGCAGGTACATGCCGGGGCAGGGGATTCTCTGGGGATAGCGGCCGAGGTTGTGCCCGTTGAGCCAGGCGGTGCCGCGGCTGAGCTGCTTGGTGGACAGGCGAAGGATGCGGCCGGGGACGGGCTTGTCCTGGAACGTGGCGCGATAGAAGGCAGGCGTGCCGCCTGTGTCCTCGACGGTTTGCCAGTCGCCGTCGGTGGAGCCCGCTCCACCACGCATCTTCCAGCCTTTAACGGCAACATTCTCGCCGCCGATGTCAAGCTGAACGGGACCGAACAGTCCCTTGCGCTCATAATCGTTGAGCGTCCCCATGTAACCCCACATCTTCGGCCGGCCGTTATGCGAGGCAAGAACCGCGATTTCGTTCCGTCCGGCATCGAATTGCTGTGACTTGTCATAGGAACGGCCATTGACGAGGACCACAAGGTTGTCGGCCTTGTTCGAGAAGACGAGCGTGCCGGGCATGGCCGCCTTCACGTTTATCGAGGCGCGATACCAAGCGAAGGCGCTGTTATCGCCGTCGGCGCCCATTTGTTGCGGCTCGTCTGAGGCCAGCCAGGTGGAATCATCAAAGCCGGCTGCGGCTTCCGGCGAAAGACGCATCTGCCAGTTCGCCAGTTGCGGCGGCTGGGCCGTGTCGAGGCTGCTGTCCGAATGAACTCCAAGATTGTGAGTTTCCGCGCCATACACAATCACCTTGCCGCACGAAGGCTCGCCGTAGGGCCGCTCGATATTGACAACGGGCTGCTCCTCTCCGGTCTCCAGGCATTCGCTGACGAAGGAAGGCCCGCAAATCACGTAGCCACCCAGTATCCATGTGCGGTCGGCCAACGCTTTATTGACCGCCACGACGCGGACGCCGTGCCCGCCGGTGGTGATTTCCTGCGCCTGCGGACCGTTTTCAGGAAATTTCACGGTGACTTGCTTGTCGCCAAAATCGAGACTTCCCGTATCGCCAGAAGATCCGTACACGACCAGCGTAGTCATCTTTCCCTTGGTGGCCGCGCCGAGAATACGAGCGGAGCAGGAGACGAGCTTCACGCCTTCGGCAATCGGCGCGTTGGTAAACGCTTTGGCGCTGTTGACATCGAATCCAATGCCGGCTCCGCCGGCCCGCATGGCGGGCAGGAGACTGGCCAGCAGATTCGCCCGTTTCATCCGGTAGTAGATCAGGCGCAGGTCGCCGGCTTCGCCGATCGCCGACCCGTAATCGTAGCTGGACTCGCCGCCGTCGCCGAAAGCCCCGAAATTGGAGCCGCCGTGCAGCATGTAGAAATTGTGGCCGGCCCCGCCGTGGGCAAGGATTCTCCACATATCGCGTTCCACCTCGTGGCTGCGGCTCTTGGACATGTTGTCGTAGAGGTCGAACCATCCGGCCCAGAACTCGGTGGTGAACCAGGGCGTGGTGCGGCCCGCGACGCCCTTGTCCGGCCAGGGACCGTTACCGTGGTTCAACCCGCTGAAAAAATAGGGCACTTCGATGCCGAGCGCGGTGGCCTTCTGGCGCAGGTGGTCGAAATAGGGTTTTCCCTCGACGGTGCCCCATCCCTCCGGATGTTCGTTTTCGAGCTGCACCATGATCACGTTGCCGCCCCGGTTGATCTGATGCGCGGCGACGAGCGGCAGGATCTTGTCGTACCAATGATCGCTCCATTTGAGATATTCGGGATCGGCGGTGCGGATCTTCATCGGCGGCTTGGACCTCAGCCAGACGGGATAGCCGCCCGAGTCCCACTCGGCGCAAACGTAAGGCCCGACCCGGACAATGGCATAGAGGCCAAGTTCCTTGGCCGTATCGAGGAAGGCGCCCAAATCGCGGTCGCCCGTGAAGTCCCATTGATTCTCCCGCGGTTCCTGGAAGTTCCAAAAGGCGTAGGTTTGAACACAATTGAAGCCGGCGCTTTTTAGCCGCAGCAGACGGTCGCGCCACAGTTCGTGCGGCACCCGGGCGTAGTGGATGCTGCCGGAGGCGATGTAGAGCCGCTGGCCGTTGATGGTGAAGCCCTGGCCGTCAATCTGAATAGCCTTCTGGGCCGCCGGCGCGGGCGGATACATTGAATCGTTGGCGGTCGCAACGGTGGCCAACACAGAGAGCAGCACAATGGCAAGGACGCATCTTTTAATCATAGGAGGTTGCTGATGTTCAAGCTGCTCCATTGATTTGTAAATCTTTTTTTAGGTTTACCCGGGTGATTCAATACCCGGTGGATAGATTGGCCCGAAAAAAACCGCGATTTGTCACCGATAGGCGACCATGTCTTCTGTTGCGACATTTCTTTCTTGCAACGGATGACGGTTCGTTTATCCCTACGACTAAGGTTTGTTCGAGCCTATGTTGCCAGATTTTACCAAGCTTATTTTTCCGCATCTGCCCCGCGACCAGCGCCGCCGGGCCATGTCTGAAGTCATGCTGACCGTCTTCACTGCGGGCATCGTGGCCTTGGTGGTGGCCGCCGCCATCCTTTGGATGAACCGAAAACGTTAGAGCGGGACGTGATTGGGCGAATTTGCGCCTTTTCAATTCAACTGGTTTCGCGTAATTAGCAGGCGCAATTTAAGAAACCGATGCTCAAAGACCTTTTCCAATCGGTGCTGGACTGGTATCAGCACGCGCTCGAAAGCGGCGGCTACCTGGTGGTGGGCCTGTTGATGACCGCCGAAAGCTCCGTGCTGCCGCTGCCCAGCGAGAGCATCATCCCCCTCGCGGCCAGTTGGTCGCACTCGGGCCGCATTTCCATCGGCCTGCCGGGCATTGTGCTGGCGGGCGCCCTGGGTTCATGGCTCGGCGCCACCATTGTCTATTGGGTGTCGCGGCTGGCAGGCCGTCCGCTGCTCATCCGCTACGGCCGTTTTATTCTGATTACGCCGGATAAAATTCAGAAGGCCGAGAACTGGTCGGCGCATTACGGGTCGGCGGGCGTGTTTGTCGCACGGTTGCTGCCCGGGGCGCGGCAATTGGTGGGGATTCCCGCCGGCATCGCCCGGATGGATTATCTCCGCTTTTCCATTTTCACCTTCATGGGCTCGGCCATCTGGTGCTCGGTGCTTTGCTGGCTGGGCGTGACAATTGGCGCAGACATTGGCAAGGGTGAAATGCGCAAAGTGGTGTTTTTGGTCGGCGGCACGGCCCTGGTGCTGGGGTTGTTGTATTACTTCTTTGTCCACCGGCACATGGTAAAAAAGCAGGCTGGCGAGGAAAGCCGTTGAACCCCCCGGATTTTGCGGCGGGGTTCGCCGGGCCTTACTTCACCAACTCCAGGCTCCACGGATATTTGTAGTCCTCACCGTTGTTGGCTTTGATGCCGGCAATGATGGCAAAGATAATTCCTGCGAGGAAAATAAGCCCGACCACCGGGAACAGCAAATACCCGATGCAAAAAAATGAGAGGACGAATGCCACAGCGCCGGAGACGAGCAGGGCAATCGTGACCGTGATCTGGAAATTCAGCGCCGCCTTGCCGTGAATGTCCACTGAGGGAAATTCATTCTTCTTGATTTGCCAGACCAGCAGCGGTCCCAGGATGTTGCCGAAGGGAACGCCGACGCACGCGGCCAGCGCGCTCAGATGGCAGAGCATGTTCCAAGTGCGCGCCTGGCTCTCAGGACTGGCCGGTGGAAGCGGGGCGTTGCCGGGTGGCGGAGGCGTGGGTGGAGGCTGAATTGGGGGCGGCACGTCAGATTGATTTTCGGCCATAATGTTTCCTTTCGTTGATTTCCGGCTGAATACACCGGCATGGCGGGCAAGGCAAGCTTATTTCCATCGCCGGTTTCATCGCATTGTTAGCGATTGAATTTCCGGGGCGTTGCGGGCAACCTGCGGCTTATGACGCACGTTGCCCGGGCCAAAAAGGTTTTCGACATCGAACTTGCCGCCCTCAAGACCGTCCGCTCGCGGATTGATGCCGCGTTCGACTCCGCGGTCGGGGCGGTGTGCGACTGCCTGAAGCGCCGCGGCAAAATCGTGGTGGTGGGCATCGGCAAATCCGGCAATATCGGCTCCAAAATCGCCGCCACCTGCACCAGCACCGGCGCCACCGCCGTGGTGCTCAACAGCGTGGACGCGCTGCACGGCGACCTGGGCATCGTCAATGACGGCGACGTCATCCTCGCGTTGAGTTATTCCGGTGAATCGGAGGAGTTGTTGAATTTGCTGCCGGCCCTGAAACGTTTTTCGGTCAAAATCATTTCGTTGACGGGCAACGTGAAGTCTTCCCTGGCGCGGCACAGCGACGTGACGCTCAATGTCCAGGTGCCGAGGGAGGCCTGTCCTTTCAATCTCGCGCCCACCAGCAGCACGACCGCCATGCTGGTGATGGGCGACGCGCTGGCCATGGCGGTTTTGGAGGCGCGCGGCTTCACCCAAAAAGACTTTGCCCGGTATCATCCCAGCGGCGCGATCGGACGGGCGATGTTGGTCAAGGTGGGCGACATCATGCGCCACAGCGACCGGAACGCCGTCGCCAGCGAAAATCTTCCCGTCCGGGAAGCGCTGCTGGTGATGACCCGCGCCAAATCAGGGAGCTTGAGCGTGGTCAATGCCCGCGGCAAACTGACCGGGGTTTTTACCGACGGCGACTTCCGCCGTCACATGGCCGACAACGACCGCCTCCTGACGCAGCCGTTGAAAGCCGTGATGACACGGAACCCCATCCGCATTCGCGATGACGCCCTGGCGGCGGAGGCCCTGAAAATTTTCAACGAACGCAACATTGACGATTTGATTGTGGTCAACGCGAAGAACGAGCCGGTGGGCCTGGTGGATTCACAGGACCTACCGAAACTAAAAATCATGTGATGCCGGCCTTGGACGGCAAATGCCACAATAAAATCAACATGAAAAACATGATCCAAATTATATCCGCCCTGTCCCTGCTGCTCACCGTTTCCAAGTGCTGCGGCCAATCGGATAATGTCGCGCCGAAACCCGGTGAGACCGCTCAAAAATTCCATCTCGAACGCAAACAAGTTCTCGACGCAGACTATCTGCTGTTTCTTCCCGAGGGCTACACGAAGGACGAATCCAAACGGTGGCCGTTAATCCTCTTTTTGCACGGGGCCGGCGAACGCGGCGCCAATGTCTGGATGGTGGCCAAGCATGGGCCGCCGGAAATCGTCCAAGTGACCAACCTTCCCTTTATCGTCGTCTCACCGCTATGTCCGCCGGGCCAGCAATGGAACGAGGACGTGCTGATGGCATTGCTGGATAATGTGGAAAAGCAATACCGCGTGGACACGCACCGGGTCTATCTGACCGGTTTGAGCATGGGTGGCTTCGGCACCTGGGAGCTGGGCCTGCGCCATCCTGACCGTTTCGCCGCGATCGCTCCCGTCTGCGGCGGCGGCGAAACCCTTCCCATCATCCTGGCCAGGGATTTTGATCCGGCGCAACTCGCCCTCATTAAATCGCTCGGCGTTTGGGCTTTTCACGGTGGAAAAGACCCGACCGTTCCGCCGGACGATTCCGTGCGCATGGTGGACCTGCTCAAGAAAGCCGGCTGCAACGACGTCAAGCTCACCATTTATCCGAACGCGCAGCATGACAGCTGGACCCAGGCCTACGCGGAACCGGGATTATTCGACTGGTTCCTGAAACATTCACGGTGACCGGGAACCTTCGCGCTGTACCTACACTTTCCCCGCCAGCCTCTGCACATGCCGCTCAATGCGGTTGGCCGCCTCGATCAATTGCTCATAGCTGGTGGCGAAACACGCGCGGCAAAAGCCCGTGCCGGACGGACCGAAGGCCGTGCCGGGAACAATTGCGACTTTTTCCGCCTCAAGCAATCCCAGCGCAAATTCACGCTCGCTGCGTCCGGTTACGGAAACATCCGGGAACGCGTAAAACGATCCGCGCGGCAGATGACGCCCTGGCGGCAGAGGCCCTGAAAATTTTCAATGAACGCAACATTGACGACTTGATTGTGGTCAACGCCAAGAACGAGCCGGTGGGCCTGGTGGATTCGCAGGACTTGCCGAAGTTGAAGATCATGTAACCGGGCAAACCGTGATTCGTGCGCGGAACCGCTTGAAGTCTGCGGCCAATTAGGCTCAAATAACTGAACATGAGCTTTGCTGTGCTGGAACTTTGCGCTGGTGGTGGTGGTCAGGCCCTCGGTCTTGAGATGGCCGGTTTTCGTCACGCTGCAGCTGTTGAATACGAACCGCAGTATTGCACCACGCTTCGGACCAACCGACCGCATTGGGATGTCAGGCAAATGGACATCCGGCACCTACGGCATGGGGATTTTACTGGCGTTGATTTATTGGCCGCAGGCGTTCCATGCCCACCCTTCAGCATCGCCAGCAAACAGCTTGGGGCCGATGATTCACGGGATATGTTCCCGGCGGCTTTGGATCTGGTTGATCAAATCCGGCCTCGTGCGGTTCTTTTTGAAAACGTTCCAGGATTCGCTTCGGCTAAATTCCAGGATTATAGGAAAAATTTGTTGGTCAGGCTTACAAAACTTGGCTATCAACCCGAATGGAAAATACTGCAAGCGGCAGATTACGGTGTGCCACAGTTGCGGCCGCGCTTTGTGCTGGTCGCCCTCCAACCCAAAGACGCTGAATTCTTTGCGTGGCCTATCGAGACTGGAGCAGTTGAAACCGTGGGGAGCACGTTGGTGGATCTTATGGCTGCAAATGGTTGGCCCGGTGCCGAACCTTGGGCTGCAAAAGCTTACGGAATAGCCCCAACCGTCGTTGGTGGTTCAAAAAAACATGGGGGCCCAGACCTTGGGCCTACCCGAGCAAGGGAGCAATGGCGCCAACTTTCAGTAGACGGTCTCGGCATTGCCGATACTGCCCCTGACTCAACATTCCCTGAAAACAAAATGCCCCGATTGACGGTTCAAATGGTTGCCCGTATTCAGAGCTTCCCGGACGAGTGGAAATTTACCGGCGGTAAAACATGGGCGTATCGCCAAGTTGGCAATGCTTTTCCCCCACAGGTCGCGAAGTATGTTGGCATATCAATAATGAATGCATTGAATCGGCGGCGTGCTTCGACTAACGGCAGCAACGGAAAGACTGATAAATTGGTTGAAATGAGATTGTTGGATAAACCGCCCACATTTAACCGAGCGCCATATCAGTTCAAACCAAAAGCTTGCTAATCAGCTTCGTCGGCTGTGTTTTGAATCGCTCTCTTGCGTTCAAAAGCCTGAATCCAAGCAGAAGGATTTTGTGGCCATTCCGTGAATTTGTGCAGCGTATAAAACGATTCTGATTTACCACTTTCCAATTTACGCCGGGTTGCGTCAATTTCCCATCCAAGATAACGCAATTCCCGAGTTCGCTTCTTCCAATCTGCCTGTCCAGCCACCAATTCAATCAGCGGCGATGGCACCGGCTTCCCAAGGTTACGTTTTAGCAGTTCACCAATTCGGACGTGAACTGATTTGCTCTGCATGACTCCACACATCAAGTCTTGATTCTGAGAAGCAAAATAAGATTTTTTGCCAGCATTGCAGTCCTCGCAAATAGCCCAAAGATTATCCTCCTCGTTTGAACCACCCCAATCTACTGGCACTTTATGATCCACAACCAAAACCACACTATGTTGTGCGACCGTCCGACCGCACATTTGACACCGTCCATGAGCGCGGCCCAAAACTGCGGCCCGAACACGGATATTCACACCACGTTCCAGCACCGATTCCGAACGCTCACCCTTCAGGAGATAAATCCAATCGTTTCCAGATTGCCGCTTTTCCAAAACATACCACTTTCTTAAATCCCTACGCCGCCGGTCTAATTGAGCCTGTTCATCCGCCGCGATATTTAATTTTGCCCGGATTTGACCCGAGGTAAGTCCATTCGGATTTTGCCGAAGCAATTCAATAATCTGCCGGTGGATAGCTCCGGGGCGGCTCATTCCCTTCGCCCTTTCCCACCACGGTCTGACAAGGCTTCAGAAAGCAGAACGGGAAGATCCGCCTCGAGACCTTTTGCAATCCGCAAAGCAACATCCAAGGTGGGGTTGCGAACACCGCGTTCAACCATCCCTATGTAAGTGGCGTGAAGTCCAGCCCGCTCGGCAAGGGTTTCTTGGGTTAGCCCTGCCTCAGTTCGATGTTTTCGAACCGTTAAACCAAAGCGTTTTGATACGGCAGGCACAGGCATCTATCCCCATAAATGCCAACAATATCAGCAAACGTCCACAGACTATGGTATGCCGATATCACTCACCCGCTTGGATAAAGCCCATAAACGCTCAAACAGTGGTTCACTAACGTGGCCGACGACGAACCTTCGGCCGCAGCCCGCGTGAGCGGAGTGTGTGGCAACTGGATGAAGGAGCAGTTGCGCCGCGGCTGCTGGAGCGTATCCTTTGGAGGCGGAATGAAAATCAAAGAACATGATTGCGTCGTGTTGAGGAAAAACCTGCCAGAAGAAAATCTGGAGGCGGGCGATGTCGGCACGGTTGTGCATATCCACAAGGACAGAGCGGCTTACGAAGTGGAATTTGCAACGCTCGCCGGCAGCACCGTGGCAGTGGCAACTGTCGAAGCAGCCCATTTGCGTCCCGTCGGCAAACGCGACTTGAACCACGTCCGGGAATTACAGCCGGCCTGATTTTCTAACACGCATTCCGGGAATTGGGTTTTAGATAATTGCGGTTGCGGCTCAGGAACGGATCATGGTCAGGATCATCTTGAACCGCTTGAGCGCCTTCAAGGCGTGCGGTTGCTGGGCCGGCATCAGGATCAATTCGCCCGCTTCGACGCGATGCGGCTGGCCGGAGATGGTGATTTCCGCCTCGCCCTCGATAATCTGGACCAGGGCATTAAAGGGTGAAGTGTGCTCGCTCAGACCTTCTCCTTCATCAAAGGCAAACAGCGTGACCCGGCCCGTATCACCTTTCACAATTTCGCGGCTGACGACTGAGCCGCTCTGATAATCCACCAGCGCGGCAACCGGGGTGGCTTGGGCCGGCATGAACTTGATTTCAGATGGATTCTTCACTGGACGATTTTTTCATCAAGCTGCCCTTTGCCTGCCAGCCTCTGCACATGCCGCTCAATGCGGTTGGCCGCCTCGATCAATTGTTCGTAGCTGGTGGCGAAACACGCGCGGCAAAAGCCCGCTCCTGACGGACCGAAAGCCGTGCCGGGAACAATCGCGACTTTTTCCGCCTGGAGCAGCCCCAGCGCAAATTCACGCTCGCTGCGTCCGGTCGCGGAAACATCCGGGAACGCGTAAAACGATCCGCGCGGCAGATGACATTTCAATCCAATTTCGTTGAAACGCCGCACAATGAAGTCGCGACGGCGATGATATTGCGCGCGCATTTTCTTCATGGCGTCTTCGCCCCGGGCGAGCGCCTCGGCGGCCGCTTCCTGGCTGATGATGGAGGCGCAGAGCATCGAATATTGATGCACCTTCATCATGGCCTCGATGAGCGTCGCCGGACCACAGGCGTACCCGATGCGCCAGCCGGTCATGGCGAAAGCCTTCGAGAACCCATGCAGAAAAATCGTGCGTTCCTTCATGCCCGGCAGGCTGGCAATGCTGGTATGGACGCCTTCAAAGGTCAGCTCAGAATAAATTTCGTCGCTCAACACCAGCAGGTCCTTCTCCACCACGAATTTGGCGATGGCCTCGATTTGCGCGCGGTCGCAGGTGCCGCCGGTGGGGTTGCACGGCAGGTTCAGCATGAGCAGCTTGCAGCCGGGCTGCCAGGCGGCGCGCAAGGCCTCCACGGTGAGCGCAAAATTGTCCCGGGCAAACGTCGGCACCGGCACGGCCACGCCATGCGCCAGCGCCACGCTGGGATGATAGCTGACGTAGCAAGGCTCGTGATACATCACCTTGTCGCCGGGGTTCACCAGCGCGCGGCAGGCCAGGTCCAGCGCCTCGCTGACGCCCACCGTCACCAGAATTTCGCTTTCGGGCGCGTAACTGACGGAATAATTCTTCTCGACGTATTTGCTGATGCCGCGCCGCAGCTCAATCAAACCGAGGTTCGAGGTGTAATGGGTCTTGCCCTTTTCCAGCGCATAGATGCCCGCCTCGCGGATGTGCCACGGCGTGTCAAAATCCGGCTCGCCCACGCCCAGCGAAATGGCGTCCTTCATCCGGGCGACGATGTCAAAAAAGTCGCGGATGCCGGATTTGGGCAGGCTGACAACGTGGTGGGCGATGAAGCGGGAATTGTCCATGCGGGGGGATTCAAATTTCAAATTTGAAATTTCAAATCGTTCCGGTCAGGGCGAGACTTTGAGCCGGTCGTTTTCCTCGGTCTTGCCCTCCAGCAGGAAGCCGTGCTCCTTGTACGAACGGAGCATGAAATGCGTGGCCGTGGAGAGCACGCCTTCGATGGTGGAAAGCTTCTCGGAAACAAACGCCGCCACGCGCTGCAAGCTCGCGCCATTGACGAACACGAGCAAATCGTAGCCGCCGGACATGAGGTGACAGGACTCGACCTCGTCGAAGCGGGAGATGCGTTCGGCCAGCCGGTTAAAACCGCCGCCGCGCTCGGGTGTGATGCGCACTTCGATGACGGCGCAGACCTGGCCGGCCTCCTCGTCGGAGAGATTGAGCACCGGCGCCCAGCCGAGCAGGATGTGACCGGCCTTCAACTCCGCGAGCTGGCGGGTGACTTCAGCCTCGGACAGGTTGAGCACCTGGGCCATCTGCGGGACGTCCAAACGGGCGCCTTCGAGCAACAGTTTCAGCACTGGATTCATGGGGTGTGGAGTATCGCAGAAAACAGGCGCAAATCCACAGCAAAGTCGCGACGAGCAAATTCGCAATCCGCCAGCTTCAAACTTTCAGGAAGAAATTGCGCTGCCGGGTGCTGACGGGCATTTCGAGCTTTTCCATGACGGCCAGCATGTCTTCCCAAACCTTCCGCTTTTCGCTCATGGCCTGGTTGCGCAACAGGTAGGCCGGATGATAGGTGGGCATCAGCGGTATGCCGCGATATTTCTGCCATGCGCCGCGCAGCTTGGTGATGCCAATGGTCTTGCCCAGCAATCCTTCCACGGCCGTCGCGCCGAGGGCCACCAGCACCTTGGGCCGGATCAGGTCAATCTGCTCGTGCAAAAAGGGAATGCAGGTGGCCATTTCGTCGGGCGTGGGTTTGCGGTTTCCGGCGGCCTGGCCGGGCGTGTCGGGCCGGCATTTCAGGATATTGGCAATGTAAACGTCGTTCCGCTGCAATCCGGTGGCCTGAATAATTTTTGTAAGCAGTTCCCCGGCGCGGCCCACAAACGGCTCGCCCTGTGCATCTTCATCCGCCCCCGGCGCTTCCCCAACAAACATAAGCCGCGCGTCGGGATTGCCTACGCCGAACACCACTGTTTTGCGCGAGGATGCCAAGTGCGGGCATTTCACGCACGCCAAAGCGCGGTCACGCAAACTGGCAAATGCCACAGCCTTGGCCGCTGGATCCAATGGCGGGAGCTGGACAGGGGCTTCCTGGCCGGCGGGGACGATGACGCTACCGGCATTTGTCCCCATCGCCGATCGGGTGGGAAACGAAAATGAGGATGAGGCCGCGGGCGATGACACCGGCACCGGGGACGCCGGGCGGGGCGCGGGCCGAACCGGTGACGTGGGAACGGGAACGCGTTGAGTCAATGCCCGCAAGGTATCGGTCGAGACGGCTACATGGCGGAAGCCCCGCGATTTCAAACCTTCCAGGTGCTGAATCGTTGCGTCGAGCAATTGAGAGTAGGCGCTGGACATGGATTTATAAGGAGTTTTTCCATTCAGTCACCGCGGCCTTGGCGGCGGCGGCGCAATGGGCGCGGGGCGTAACAAAACGCGGGGTGAACCACGGGAAACTGCCGGTCAAATCGGGCGTGACCAGAATTTGCCCGTCGCAGTCCGGTCCGCTCCCGATGCCGATGGTGGGAATGGGAATGTGCGCGGTGATTTCACCGGCCACCGCGGGAGCGACCAATTCCAGTACGATGGCGAATGCCCCGGCATCCGCCAGCGCCATGGCATCGTCCAGCAGCGCCTGATGCTCGGATTTTTTCCTGCCTTTGACATGGTAGCCGCCTTCTTCGAGGACATGCTGGGGCAACATGCCGAGGTGGCCGCAAAAGGGAATGCCCGCCGCAAGGATGGCCTGAACCTGGGCTAAAATTTCTCGCCCGCCCTCGGCCTTCACGAATTGCGCGCCGGCCTGCGCCAATTGCCGCGCATTGGCCGCGGCGTCGCCGGGATTTTCATAGCTTTGGAAAGGCAAATCCGCGCCCAGCAACGCCCGGCTGCACCCCCGGGCGGCGGCGCGGGTGTGATGAATCATCTCGGCCATCGTCACCTGGGTGGTGTCCGGGTAGCCCAGCACGACCATGCCCAGGGAATCGCCCACCAGGAGCAGGGGCAGGCCGCATTCATCCAGCAGCCGCGCCATGGGAAAGTCATACGCCGTGAGCGCGGCGATTTTTTCGCGGCCTTTCATGGCGCGGATTTCTTCGACTGTGACTTTGGGGGCGTTCATTTTTAACCCGCAATAAGCACGCCATTCCTCAGTGGTTGAAGCTTTGGATCAATTCCTTCGGCGACGTGGTGGCCGTGCCCACCTTGCCGACCACTATTCCGGCGGCATGATTTGACAACATCGCGGCCTCGATGGGCGAAGCGCCCGCGGCCACCGCCAGCGTGAAGGTGGCGATCACCGTGTCGCCGGCACCCGAGACATCGAAGACTTCCTGCGCGACGGTGGGTATGTGAAAGGGCTTTTGTCCGCGCTGGCAGAGCAACATGCCCAGTTCTCCGAGCGTAATCAGCAGCAGCGCCGGGCGCAATTCGTTGAGGATGCGGTCGGCGACGAGCATCAGGTTCGGGTCGGCCAGGGGGTTTGCGTTTTTGGTGTCGTCGGCCAGATTGGCCAGCTCAAACGCCTCCTTGCGATTGGGCGTGATGAGCGAGAGGCCCGACAAATTCAGGTGATGAACAGGCTTGGGGTCCAGGCTCAGCCAGACGCCATGCTCCCGGCACGTCACCTTGATCGCCTCCAGCAACGGCTGCGTCACCACGCCTTTGCCGTAATCGCCGATGATCACCGCGTACGCCGCGGGAATTTTCTTTCGGAGCGCCGCGACCAGGGTGGAAGTGGTCCGGCTGTCCAGACCGTCGCGGGATTCCCGGTCCACGCGCACCACCTGCTGTTGATGGGCCACGATGCGGGTCTTGATGCTCGTATGGCGGCCGTCATTCCTGACCAGGCCGCCGCAGCCGATGCGCTGTTCGGCCAGCAATTTTTGCAGCTTCTCCCCGGCCTCATCGCGGCCAATGGCGCCGAAGAGTTCAGCGGGGGCGCCCAGGGAAACCAGGTTGCGGGCCACGTTGGCCGCGCCGCCGGGCATGAAGCTTTCCCGCAGAAAATCCACGACCGGCACGGGCGCTTCCGGGGAAATCCGCGAAACGCCGCCCCAGATGAACTGGTCGAGCATGACATCGCCCACCACCAGGATGCTGGCGCGGGGCGCGGCGGAAAGGATTTGCCGGACGCGCGAAACGGATAGGCTCTTGGCATTCATGTTGCAGCACAGGGGAACACAATTCCCGTCCAAACTCTAATCCAAAAATCCGGTCAGCGGACTCGTCGCGCTGGCGGTTTCGCCGGTCGCGCCCAGGCCCGCCTCGAACGCGGCGCGTCCGGCCTCGACCGCCATGCTGAAGGCGGCGGCCATTTGGTTGGGATTGCCGGCCACGGCGATGGCGGTATTGATGAGCACGGCGTCCGCGCCCATCTCCA
>Ga0326728_10002796_pt1 | contig 56903 bp, 49 predicted proteins | sample MB3enrmetagenome_FD_207602 | JGI IMG/M metagenome (GOLD analysis project Ga0326728, IMG submission 207602) | Lab enriched peat soil microbial communities from McLean, Ithaca, NY, United States - MB31MN | ecosystem: Environmental > Terrestrial > Soil > Wetlands > Peat | place: USA: New York... | reverse complement strand
TGGCGTGGCTGGCCTGGCTCGACAAGGCCGAGGCCGCGCACCTGGACATGAACGCGAAGACCGATGGTTACACGCCGGATCAGCGCTTCTGGATTGCCTATGCGCAGCAGTGGTGCACGCAGACGCGGCCCGAACAGTTGCGCAGCCAGGCGGAGAGCGATCCGCACGCGCCGGACGAGTACCGGACCAACACCGTGCTGACGGACTTGCCGGAGTTCGCCAGGAGCTTCCGATGCAGGAAGACCGCGCCCATGGTGGCGCCCAAGCCTTGCCGGGTGTGGTGAGAAAGCAGCTTTTAGCTGTTAGCTGGTCTGTGGCGTTGAGAGTGTGAGGAGGAGTGGGAACCGAGGGGCTGGCGGTTTCGTACTCCTCCTCGTTGCTTTTTGGGGGGTCTATGCTGCTTGACGGCAATTGCCCTTTGGAAGGGCTTGACAGCACGTTAGGCTCGGCGATCTCCAATGCGGTTGACTCCTTTGCCTGGGTCGTCCCGGCGGTTTTCCTCTCGGTGCTTTTGCTTGGCTTCATTGCTCTCATCGGCTCGCTGGTGGGGGATTTCCCGCTCGAATTCGACCTGCCTGAGTGTTTCTGCGGGATCTTCAGGTATGCGCGCGCTTCATGGCGCGACGAACACGGGGAAAGCGAACCGGCGAGTTGAAAAGCACAGAGCGGCGGGTTCCAGGCAGCTCTGCACTGAGTCGCAGAGCGTGGAGCACAAGGCGACACCCGCCAGAGCAGGACCGGCCAATCCGAAACTTCTTCCTTTGGGCAAGTGGTTGCTTGGAAAGAGCGACACGGGGGAGCAAACTACTTGGCTCTGATCCAGTCAAAGTCTATATCTTATTGATAGCGCAATAGTTGAATGGTGCGCCCGGAGAGATTCGAACTCCCGGCCTACTGATTCGTAGTCAGTCGCTCTATCCAGCTGAGCTACGGGCGCGCTAGCGTGGTCGCGGCTGCGACCATAGACAGATTATCAGGGTTCTTCGAGGGGCGCAATCGGTCGAGAACCGGCTCAATGGCCCGATTCAGGCAGCAGCGGGCGGCGGCGGAGCGGCCGGAGCCGCTGTCGCCGGCAGGGCAACGGAGGTTTCCGGGGCGATCTCCAGGCCGGCCTGGCGGACGAGTTTGGCGACGGCGGCGGGGTTGAGCCGCGTGGCGTCGTACTCCACGCGCAGCGTGCCTGCGGCGCGATCGAAGCTGAGACGGCGGATGCCGTAAACGTCCTTGATGCTTGCCAGCGCCAGGGACACCCGCTCCGTGGGCGGCGGCGCTGCGCAGCGAAAGAGAATCTCCACCGTGGTCATAGGGAGATCATAGCAAGGGCGATGCCGCGGGGATTTCACCCCCAATGCGTTAAGATTCTCGACAGAATGAAAGACATCTACATTGCCGATCTGGCCGCATTTGAAGAAGGCAAGCTCTTCGACGGCTTCTTCCTGGTTCTCTTCAAGCAGCAGCGCACCACCAAGAACAACAAGCCCTACCTCAACCTGATCCTGGGCGACAAGACCGGCCAGCTTGAGGGCCGCGTCTGGGAGCCGGGCGACCCGCGCATCGCCCGCAACTTCGACCGGGGCGACATCGTAAAGGCCCGCGGCAGCGCCTCCCGCTTCGACGACCGCCTGCAGATGAAGATCGACCAGCTCCGCAAGGCCGCGCCCGGCGAGGTGGACAAATCCGACCTGCTGCCCTCGACCACCTGCGACGTGGCCGCGCTCTGGCGTCAGCTGATGGGCTTTGTCGAGAGCGTCTCCAACCCCGACCTCAAGCGCCTGCTTGCCGCGCTGCTCGCCGATCCGGCCCTGGCCGAGGCCTACCGCGAAGCCCCCGCCGCCAGGCAGCTCCATCACGCCTGGCTGGGCGGCCTGCTGGAGCACGTGGTCAGCCTGCTCATCCTGGCCGACCGCGTCGCCCCCCATTACCCCATTCTCGACCGCGACCTGCTGCTTACCGGCGTCCTCCTGCACGACATCGGCAAGATCCGCGAGCTGAGCTGGGAGATCGGGTTCGACTACACCGTCGAGGGCGTGCTGCTGGGCCACATCCAGATGGGCGCCGCCCTCGCCGAGCGCGCCATGGACGGCCTGCCCAACTTCCCGCTTAAGTTGAAGACGCTTGTCCTGCACATGATCCTCAGCCATCACGGAAAACTGGAGTTCGGCTCCCCCAAGCTGCCCATGATCCCCGAGGCCCTGGCTCTCAACTTCCTCGACGACCTGGACGCCAAGATGCAAGCCGTCCAAGGCGAGTTCGATAAGTCGATCCGCGAGGGCAAAGGCCCCGGCGAGCTGACCGGAAAGGTCTGGGCTCTCGACAACCGCCCGTTCATCGACGCGCGCCGCTGGCTGGCGGAGGATAGGGAATAGGGACCGGCGCGCGGCTTTTGAAAACCATGCCCAACATCTTCCAGGTCGCTACCCGGAGTTGATACCCACGACTTATGGGAATTGGCGGCGGCTGGCCTCACTCTGCGGTTCAACGCCGCAGCTGGCCGGTATGGTTTTCTTCCACCGGAGGCAGGCCCGGCAAACACCCAATCTTCCGATTGGTTGAATGCGGATGGCGCCTTGAGTTTGGCCAAAGAGATTCCCAAGTCTGGGTCCAATGCCGCCGCCATTGAGGAGGCCGCGATGTTCAGCCTGCCCTTGCCCTCGGAATGCCGCGGCATCCCGGCCTGTCGCCGCCGGCAATTCGAGCCCGAACGCAGCATTTTTCGAGATTTGTGAGGCATTTTTCCCTCCGCGCTCGCAATATATGGCAAAGAAGAAAAACCCACCTGACAGCTTTCGATTGGCAATGAGACTCCAGTCGGGGCCGTCAAGAGCCTCTAGGGAATCGGGGCCGGCTCTCGTGTCCTCCGGCAAGGTTGCGCGTCCATGCGCTGAATTGCTTGCTGACTTCATCCCCTCATTTTTCCGGGGAAGTTGACTGACGCGCTTACTTGTGGGCTAAGGCCCAAATCCTTCAATCCGCCGATCAATGCAGGGAACTCCCGCGCCGGACAGAGGCCAGGGACAACTGAGCAACGGCCGGCAAAGAATGGGGAAGATCTGAATTCATGAGATTTCTACTTCGCACTCTACTGTATCTCTCGCTCGTTGTCTGGCTGGGCGCGGAGGTATTCTTTCATGTTGTGGCTGCCATCGCAGTCTCAACGATGCAGCCGGACACTCGCGCCGCCGGCTCGATGCTGTGTGCATTGTTGCACATTCTGCATACCATGGGACTGGTTGCGGGGCCGGTGGCGCTGGTTATGCTGGTGCTGGCTCCGTTCCTGCGCGTCTACAAGCCGCGCATGGTGTGGGCGCCGATGGCGCTGCTCGCGCTGATGATCGCCTTGACCGGCTACTCGCAGTATGACGTCATTCCGGCCATGGCGCGCGACCGTATCGCCGCCGATGGGGCGGAGGATTCGCCCGATACCGCCAATCCATACTGGATACACTTCAACAGGCTGCACAGCAAGGTCGAGCATGTGGAGGAAGCCATTCTGGTGCTGGGACTGGCGACGGTGGCGCTAGGGGTTGCCGCGGAGACGGCAAAACCCGGGGACCAGAGGCAGATACCTGCTTGAACCTCTAGCGTCGCACGCGGCTTCTTACGCGCGTCACTGAGAGCCGCGGCCGGCGCGTGTTAGCCTTTTTGCCGGAGACAATCGGCATGGCTTCCGCGCCCGGAGTTGCAAGCTCAGTTTCTATTCCAGTCAACGCTCGCTCTCAGATCGAGGCGCGTGTAGCTGCCGGACTCGTTCCCTGGGCAGGGCCGCTCACTCTGGTCGCGGCGCGGTCAGTGCTGTGGCTGGCGCTGCAATCCCTCCTGGCGCTGATCCTGCTGGCGCTGCATCGGCCCCATCCGTTGCAGGCGGCCGGCCAATGGTGGCCTCTGTACGCCAATCTTGGCGACATAGGCTGCCTCCTCGGTCTGCGGTACTTCACGCGTCGGGAAGGCATTCGTCTCCGCGACCTCATCGGGCCGATCCGGATGCGCCATGGGCGCGACCTGCTCATGGGACTCGGGATTCTGGTTCTCGCGTATCCGTGCGCCATGGCCGGCAGTTATCTCGCGCAGATATTGGTGTACGGCTCCCTGGCCAAGACTCCCGTGGCGTTTGTTCTGCAATTTCACGCTTTGCCCATCTGGGCCACGGTGTACAGCTTGACCGTGTGGTGGGTGATCCAGTCGGCCACCGAAGAGATGACCTACAACGGATATGTGCTTCCAAGGCTGGAGGCGCTCACCGGCCGCACCTGGATCGCCTTCTTGATCGTCCTGTTCTGGTTTTCCGCGCAGCACTGCATGTTTCCCTTCATTCCCGATTGGCGGTACGTGGCGTATCGCTCTCTCATGATGCTTCCTCTTGTCCTGTTCATCATGCTGGTCTATCTGCGCATCCGGCGCCTGTCGCCGCTCATCCTTGCGCATTGGCCCATGGATCTCGGGGTCGCGATCATGACCGGCACCCATCTTGGGGCCGCAATGATGACCGGCATCCGCTGACCAAGACGTGAAAGAGGGAAAAGACGCCGGGCTGAAATTGCCGTCTCCCACAGTCGCGTCAGAAATCACGCCCCCGGCCGGATCAGAGTGTTGCCTCTTCTGGTCCTGACAACGCCCACTCCGCCGCGCCGCGCGCATGAATGGCCGTGGTGTCAAAGAGAGGAATCGGCGAATCGCCGGGCTGGACCAGCATGGGAATCTCCGTGCAGCCAAGCACGATGGCCTCCGCGCCAGAGTCCGCGAGCTGTCGGATGATCCGGCGATATTGGGCTCGCGATCGATCGACGATCCTGCCCAGACAGAGTTCTTCGTAGATCACGCGATGAACGATCTCCCGGTCCTCTGCTTCCGGCACCTTCACCGCGATTCCATAATGCGTTCGCAGGCGGTCGATGTAAAAATCCTGCTCCATCGTGAAGCGGGTTCCCAGCAGGCCCACGGTATTCAGGCCCGCGCACCTGATTTCGGCGGCTGCCGCATCCACAATGTGCAGGAGCGGAATCGCTACGGCCCCTTCGATCGCCGGAGCAACTTTGTGCATCGTGTTTGTGCATAGGACGAGGAAGCCGGCGCCAGCCGCTTCGAGGGAACGCGCCGCCTGAGCAAGCAACCTTCCCAACTCTTCCCACTCGCCTGCAACCTGCAGCCGCTACACCTCGTGAAAATCGACGCTGTAGAGAATGATCCTGGCGGAATGAAGGCCGCCGAGCCTGTCTCTGACGGCTTCATTGATCAGCCGGTAATAGGGAACTGTCGATTCCCAGCTCATTCCGCCGATCAGTCCGATCGTTTTCATCCTCGCTCCGGAATCATCAATCATCTTACTCGAACCGCCGGCCCGGGACCGGGCGATGGGATTGCCTTTCCGGAGTGCGCCCGAAGCCTCGCGAAAGCGTTTCCTGTATCATCGAAGAGGCTCTCAGGCGCGCGTTGCATCCTGCCCGGAGCCCCGTGGGAGGCGCATGAAGACCGGCATTATCGGCCTGCCGCAGGTGGGCAAGACTTCGCTGTTCAAGATTCTGACCAAGGCCAAACTCGAGGAGCATGGCCACTCGCGCGAGGCTCACATCGGCGTGGCGCGCGTGCCGGACGAGCGCCTGGATAAGCTTTCGGCGCTCTACTCGCCGAAGAAGACTACTTACGCCAGCGTCGAGTTCGTGGATGTGGCGGCCATCGGCCAGGAGGCACTGAAGGAGACGGCGTACCTGGCCAGCCTGCGCCAGGTGGATGCGCTGATTCACGTGCTGCGCGCCTTCGACGAGGAGTCGATTCCGCACGTCGGCCCCATCGATCCATTGCGCGACATCCGGAACGTCGAGTTCGACCTGATGTTCAGCGACCTGGCACAGGTTGAGAAGCGGCTGGAGCGCGTCGAGAAAGACTTGAAGAAGATGCGCACCGGCGAGCTGGAGCGGGAACACGCGCTGCTTGTGCGGTCGAAAGAGGCGCTTGAAAGGGAGCTGCCGCTGCGCGAGCTGGAGATGACGCCCGAGGAGAAGAAGCTCATCCGGGGCTTCATGTTCCTGTCGCAGAAGCCGATCCTGTATGCGCTGAACATCGGCGAGAGCGCCACGCTAGGCGCGGACCTGGAGGCGGCGGTGAGCCGCTTCAGGCTGGACGAGGTGGCGCACCGGCCCAACGCCGGCGCAACGGCCATCTGCGGCAAGGTGGAGGCCGAACTAGCTGAGATGGACGACGAGGAGGCGGCGGAGTTTCTGGCCAGCTATGGGCTCCTCGAGAGCGGCCTGGCGCGGCTGATCCGGAAGAGCTACGAACTGCTGGGGCTGATCAGCTTTTTCACCGCCGGCGAGGACGAGTGCCGCGCCTGGACCGTGCCCGTGGGCTCGAAGGCGCCGCAGGCCGCCGGAGCCATTCACACCGACTTCGAACACCACTTCATCCGCGCCGAGACGATCCGCTGGGACAACCTGCTGGCCGCGGGCTCCGAGGCGGCGGCCAGAGCCAGGGGCACGCTGCGGCTGGAAGGCAAGGAGTACGTCGTGCGCGACGGGGACGTGCTCAACATCCGGCATAGCGGGTAGGGGCGCGCATGCTCAAGCTCTCCCTCATCCTCGGCGCGATAGCCGCGCTGGCCGACGTGGCCGGCGGGCTGGTGCTGGTGCGGGCGCGCGGCGTGGAGCGCTACCTGCGCTACTTTGTCGCCCTGGGAGCCGGTTTCCTGATGGCCACGGCGCTGCTCGAGATGACGCCCGAGAGCCTGCGTCTTAGCCCGACGCTCGGGCCGATCCTCATCATGGCCGGGTATTGCGTGGTGCATCTGCTGGAGCACACCATCAACGCCCACTTCCACTTTGGCGAGGAGACGCACCGCGGCGAATTTGTCTCCCGGCATACGGGTGACTCGGTGCTGGCAGGCCTGAGCCTTCATGCGCTCTTTGACGGCATCGCCATCGGCTCCGGTTTCTTGATCAAGAGCTGGTTGGGCTGGCTGATCTTTCTGGCCATTCTGCTGCACAAGGCGCCGGAGGGCTTCACCATGGCGAGCGTCATGCTGGCCAGCGGGCGCAGCCGGACGACCGCGCTTTACTCCGCCGTGGCGCTGGCCGCGGCCACCCTGGCCGGCGTGCTGGTGATCGAGCTGGTTCCCGCTTGGCTGCCATATGGGCTGCCCCTCTCAGCCGGCGTGGCGCTCTACGTCGCCGCCACCGACCTGGTGCCGGAGGTCAATCGCGAGCCGGGCATCCGCATGGCGCTGGTCTTCTTTGCGGGCGTGGCTGGGTTCCTGGCGCTGCGGATGATCCTCCCGGCGCTGTAGAGTTCGAGACGGCAATCGAGGCTTCAGCCTCGGCGCCCCAAGCCCACTCTGACGGCATAGAGCCTCAGCAGCAGCAGCGCATAGTCCCACGCCACCTTGAAGTTGGCCTTGCTGGCGCCCCGGTAGCGAAGGCCGAAGGCAAACGAAACCTCCGCGACCGACCGGATGCGCCCGCGCACCAGCACCTCCAGCAGCAGCTTGAAGCCGGAGCTTTGAAATGTGACGCCGTCGATGCATGTGCGGCGGACCAGGAAGAAGCCGGACATCGGATCATGAGCGCGAACGCCTGGCCGCTGGATCGGCCAGGTCGCCCACACGGCGGCGGCCGACAGGAACTTCCTGACGGGATTCCATTGGCCCAGGTCGCCGCCCGGCGTGTAGCGGCTGCCGATGGCGATGTCGGAGCCCTCGCGGATGGCCGAAAGCAACTGCGGCAACAGCTCCGGCGGGTGCTGCAAGTCGGCGTCCATCACCCCCAGAATCGCGGCATCCGTATTCTTCCAGCCATGGAGCACAGCTCCGGACAATCCCCTCTCACCCTTGCGCACAAGCAGGCGCACGCGCGGATCTTCGCGCGCGATGGCCGAGACCGCTGCGCCGGTCCCATCGGGGCTGTCGTCGTCCACAACCAGAATCTCGTAGGGAACATTCAGGGGATCGAGCACGGAACGCACGTGGCGGAGCAGGCCGCCGATGTTCTCGGCCTCGCAGAGCGTCGGAATCACCAGCGCCAGCTTTTCCGGTGCGCTCCCGGTGTCCATGGCCGGCTGCGGCGAGTCTGCCGCCGGGTCAGCCTGCGGCGAAAACGGCTTCATCGTTGCTGATGGCATATTCTGCCTAGCTCAGTGTACACGCCGCTTCAATGCTGGGAGCGCATGATCTCTTCCTTGCCGTTCTTCTGGATACCTTGAATGTCGTCTAATGTTAAGGTGCGGCCATTGCGCCTGGAGCTTGCGCGGAAGAATGCCATCGAGTGCAGAACTCTCCCCGGAAGAATCGTCGGGTTGCGAAGTAGGAAAGCTCCGTTTGCGGCTGAAACGCGCATTCGCTGAATTCCTGGCTATCCTGCTGTTTACGGCGCTTGGCTTTGCGGTGATGGGCTACCACCCCGGCCTGGAAGACGATGGAGTCTATCTGACCGCGGTGAAGGCCGACCTCAACCCCGCTCTCTTCCCTCACGATGCGGATTTCTTCAGGTTGCAACTGCAAGCGTCCTTCTTTGACGGCTGGATGGCCCATTTCGTTCATTGGACCGGAATTCCGTTGGCCTGGGCGGAGTTGTTCTGGCAGTTCGCCGCGCTCTTCCTCATCCTGTGGGCCTCGCGCCGCATCGCCGGGCAATTGTTCGCCTCGGAGCCCGCCCGATGGGCGGGTGTGGCCATGGTGGCAGCCATGTTTACGCTGCCGGTGGCGGGGACGGCCTTGAACATCGCCGACCAGCATCTGCATCCCCGCAACCTGGCGACGGCGCTGATCCTCATCGCCGTCTCCCGGATTCTGGAGGGACGGCGCTGGCACGCCATTCCGCTGCTCGTTCTGGCCTTCATGCTGCATCCCATCATGGCCGCGTTCGGCCTCTCGTTCTGCGTCTTCCAAGCGCTGGCAATCGCGCAGCCGGCGTGGTTGCGGTTACGCGCCGTGGAAGGCTCGCTGGCTGCCGCCGCGCCGCTGGGCTGGGTCTTCGAGCCGGCCTCGCCCGCATGGCGCCAGGCGCTCGACACCAAGAACTACTTCTTCCTCAACCGCTGGACCTGGTATGAGTGGCTGGGCGCGCTGGCGCCCCTGTTTCTCTTCTGGCTGCTTTGGCGCGTGGCGCGGAAGCGCGGCGAAGTCCGCCTGGCCCGTTTTGCGCTGGCCGTCTTTGCCTATGGAGCCTTCCAGCAGCTTCTGGCCGTGGCCATACTTGTTCCCAGCTCGCTGGAGCGGCTCGCTCCCTTGCAGCCTATGCGCTACCTCCAGCTGGTCTACATCTTCATGGCCCTGGCCGCGGGCGGGTTGCTGGGCCGCTTTCTCCTCCAGAAGCGGGTCTGGCGCTGGGCTGTCTATCTGCTGGTCTTCAACGGCGGCATGTTCCTGGTGCAGTGGGAGCTGATCGACGCCGGCGCGCACCTCGAACTTCCCTGGACGGCCGGCGCCAGCCCCTGGCTGCAAGCCTTTGCGTGGATCAGCCGGAACACTCCTACCGATGCCTACTTCGCCCTCGATCCCCAGTATCTGGCCACGCCCGGCGAGGGTTTTCACAGCTTCCGCGCGCTGGCCGAGCGGAGCCAGCTCTCCGATGGCTACAAGGACGCGGCGGTGGCGGCGCAGGTGCCCACCCTGGCGCGCGCGTGGCAGCAACAGCAGTTGGCCCTGGCCGGCTGGCCGCGCTTCCAGCTTGCGGACTTCGAGCGTCTGAAGGCGGAGTTCGGCGCGGACTGGGCGCTGGTCTCCTATCCCGCGCCGCCGGGGCTGGACTGCCGCTGGCACAACGGTGCGCTGGCGGTCTGCCGGATTCCGTAAAGTGTGGCCGAAACGAAGGCAAGGTCTGGTCAGGAAGGCGAAAATGCCCTGAGATCTGCCGGTATTGATTACCGATCAGTCAATAGGCGTAATTCTTAAACTATTCATCCTGATTGAGTTACGAGAGATTCCCGGGTGAAAATGAGGCTCCGGAACGGGAAGGGGGTAGGGTGCAAGCCGGATTTTCGCTGTTTCTTCCCGTGCGGGAGGGCACCAGGCGCGGACTTTGGGGTGATGCGGTCACGATGAATTCTCCCCTACGACAATTGTGCACGGCTGGATGGTAATTCTGCGCAACGGGACCATCGATGAACGCCGGCCGGCTTCTGAGGGCATATCCGACTTCGGTGAGTGCATTGGCGACTCAGCGTGAACTGGGAAGCGATCCAGGCGCCAGACATGTTGACGGCGCCTCCGAGCTGCATTAGCGTTTAGGAGTTCGATGTGAATCAGGAGCGGAAGCCCATGGACGGCCCGTTTGCCGTTCAGCCCGCCCTGGCAAGCAGGTCGGACCCAGGATCGACCTAAGCCCAGCAGCCATCCTCAATGCTGCTTTACAAGCGTTGAAAGCACGGAATTGCAGCGCTAAAAGGATCGGATACCCATTCCTATGTCCATTCGCTCAATGTTCGCGCGGCCGAAGGCCATTCTGATCGCTGCCTTGCTTGTAGCTCTGCCGGCGCCAGGCGCTATTTCACAGATGAAGGTAACGGATAGCGGCTATCTGGACACGCGAGGCTTCAGCGTGATTCTCTATCAGGACACCTTTCACCCCGTCTTTGTCGATGAGAAGCATGCGGCCATGGAGATGGTTCTTCATGGCCAGCGCATCGCCACCAACGGCGACATACGCCTGGTGCCCACCCCTGAGCAGTGGGACCTGGTGGCGCAGTTGAACGGCCGGGATGCCGACAAGGAGCACAACCAGCTCACCGCGCGGTTGTCCTTCCCCGCCTACCAGATGGACTACACCCTGGAGGTGGTGGCCGAGCCCGGCGGCGTGCAGGTGAGCGTCAACCTCGACAAACCGCTGCCGGAGAAGCTGGCCGGCCGCGCGGGCTTCAATCTGGAGTTCCTGCCATCCATTTACACAGGGAAGAGTTATGCCGTAGACGGCAACCAGTTCGGCGTGATTCCGCGCAGTCCCCAGGACCCCATGCAGCAGGTTCTGCCGCCTGCCGACGATCCGAAGAAGCTGCCCTACCAGGAGGAATGGGACAAGGCGAAGGGCTACACGCAGCCGCTTCCACTCGCCAGCGGAAACAGCATTACGCTGGCGGCGGAGGATCCGCTTTACCGCGTCAGTGTCAGCTCCGAAACCGCACCCGTTTCGCTCTATGACGGACGCGACCGCGCGCAGAACGGCTGGTTCGTGCTCCGTACCTTGATTCCATCGGGCAAAACCGAGGGCGCAGTTGTCTGGCACATTCACCCGAACCTGATCCCGAACTGGACGCGTCCGCCCATGGTCGCGCACAGCCAGGTGGGCTATCCTCCCGACTTCCCGAAAGTCGCGGTGATCGAACTGGATCCGAACTTCGATGCGCCGAAGACGGCGAAGTTGCTTCGCCTGGACGCGGACGGCTCCTTCAAGCAGGTCTTCGAGGGGCCAATCTCCGCGCCTACACCGTGGTTGCGCTACCGCTATGCGCAGTTCGATTTCTCTCCGGTAAAGGAGCCCGGCCTCTATGCGATTGAATACGCGGGCGAGCGAACCGATCAGTTCCCCATTGCCAGGAACGTGTACAGCCGGACTTGGCAATCCAGCTTGGACGGGTTCCTGGCCGTCGAGATGGACCACGTCTCGGTGCGCGAAGGCTACCGGCTCTGGCATGGCGTCTCGCATATGGACGATGCCCGCCAGGCGCCGCCGAACACGCGGCATTTCGACGGCTACTCGATGGGCCCGAATACCGATTCGCCCTACAAAGCGGGCGAGCACATCTCCGGATTGAATGCAGGCGGCTGGTTTGACGCCGGCGATTACGACAACATCGCTCCAAGCCAGTACTCGGTCATTGAGAACCTGTCACTGGCCTACAAGGAGTTTGGCCTGAAGTGGGACGAGCTCTCCGTAGACGAGACCGGCCGCACGGTTGAGATGCACCGGCCGGATGGAGTCCCGGACGCCGTCCAGCAGGTGAAGCACGGCGTACTGCAGGTACTGGCTCAGTACAAGGCCATCGGCCATCCGATCATGGGGATGATTGAGCCCAACCTGCGCGAGTACACGCACCTGGGCGACGCTGCTTCTATCACCGACGAGCGCATCTACTCGGACAAGCTTGGTCCCAACGAGATCGACGGGAATTACTCCGGCAAGCCGGACGACCGGTGGGCGTTCACCACCAAGATGCCGTTCCTGCAATACGGCGCCGCGGCAGCGCTGGCCTCTGCATCCCAGACGTTGAAAGGCTGGGACGACCCGCTCGCCAAGGAGTGCCTGGAGACCGCCATCAAACTGTGGGATGAGGAGCACGCGCATCTCACGCCCAGCCAGGCTTCTTTCTACGGACCTCCGGGAATGGCCGCGATGGGCGAGTGGAGGGCCGCCCTGGAGTTGATGATCGCCACCGATGGCGGCGAGCCGTATAGGAAGCGGGTCCTGGAGTTGTTCCCCTCCGTGCGCCAGCATTTCGCGTTCGGCGGCTGGATGGCTGTGCGCGCATTGCCGTACATGGATGCGGATTTCAGGCAGCAGCTCGAAGAAACGGTCAAATCCTACAAGACTGAACTGGATGCCGAACTGGCGAAGACGCCCTTCGGCGTTCCACCCAGCCTCGGCACCTGGGGCGGATCGAGCCAGGTGGCCGATCTTGGCGCGCGGATGTACTTCCTGCACAAAGCTTTCCCGCAGATCGTGGGTCCGGAGTACACGCTGCGGGCAGCCAACTACATTCTGGGCACGCATCCGGTGTCGAGCACGTCGTACGTCTCATCGGTCGGGACAGTTTCCAAGTTGAAAGGATACGGAAACAACCGGGCCGATGGAGCCTTCATTCCCGGCGGCATGATTCCGGGCTATATCGTGATCAAGCCGGACTTTCCGGAGTGCATCGACGACTTCGGCTTCCTTTGGTTTGAGGACGAATACACCATTAGCGCAGCCGGGGAGTGGATTCTGGCGGCAAACGCGGCCGATGCGCTGGTCAAGTAAGACGATTCGGGAACGGGCAGGATCTGCCGGGCTGTCTCTTGCGCCTTGCCTGTTCCGGATGGTTTGCTGAGGAACTTCTGTGGCCGCATCGCGGCCCTCAAGGCTCCATACTCAAACCGAGCGCGCGAATCGAGATCGGCTTAGGCTTCCAGGCAAGGATTGACAGCGCAAAACGCCGCATCCGCCCGCAGCGGTTCCCGGTTGTCGCAAAGCCGGGTCATTCGGCGAACCGCATGGCGCGGGGAACGCCCGTTCTTCCGATTGCAGTCAATGAGCGGGCTTGCCGATACCCGCCGCTCCGGAACGCCGCATCCTGGCGCGTTATGGCGGCTTCCGCGACTATGTGTCGATTGCCTGGCGGGCCTGCTTCGATCCGGGGTAACGGGAGCCGGATGAGTCCTTTGGCCTTTTCTTCAACCGGGCCTCCCGGCTACACTGCAAACACCTGGACCATTCCCTTGCCGGCGCGGAGACCGGGCCATGCTCAACCTTTCTCAGCGGCTGATTCTCGGCTGTGCGCTGCTTGCCGGCCTCACGGTGGGGCTGGTGGCTTTGACCCACCGCGCCCTGGAGGCGGCGGGGCAGTCCGGGCTGGCCTATGGCTTCATTCTGGCTGCATTGATCGTGGAGCTGGGAACCGTCTACTTTGTGCTGCGGCCGATTCGCATGCTGGCCCGGGATGCACGAAGAATCGCGCAGGGCAACCTGGAGCACCGGGTGGAGTGGAGCAGCCGCGACCAGTTCGGCATGCTGGCCGCGGAGCTGAACCGCATCGCGGTGCGACTGCGCGAACTGAGCGACTCGGCGGCCGGCCGCCGGCAGATGGAGTTTCAGCTCTCCGACGCGGTGCTGCAATCCATCTTCGAGCCCATCATCGTGACCGACGGCAAGGGGCACATCCTCAAGTTGAATCAGGCCGCTGCGGAGCTGCTGGGGGAGGCCGCCGCCGACCGCATGGCGCTGACCAAGGCGCCCGGCGGAGACAAGATTCTGAGCGCCATTCGCGATGCCGTCTCCATGCAGAAAGCGGTGGCTGCCGACGGCGACGCGGCCATGCTGCCCATGCGCTTCGGCAACCGGGAGCGCAGCTATCGCCTGCGCACCACGCCCATGCGCGACTCCGAGGGCCGGCTGCTGGGTACCGTGACCACGCTGGAAGACGTGACCAGCCTCCAGGACACGGACCGCTTCAAGACTCAGTTCATCAGCGTGGCCAGCCGCAAGCTGCGCGACCCGCTGCTGCGGTTGCGCCGCGGGCTCTACGCCCTGGGCCAGGGCTTTGGCGGGGAGTTGCGCCCGCTGCAGGCCGAACTGGTGGCCGAGGCCGGTGAGGAGTCGGAGAAGCTGGACGATCTGATGAGCGACCTGATCGAAGTGGCGGAACTGGACACCGGCAAGCGGGAACTGAAACTGGAGCGGCTGCGCCCGTTCGCGGCCCTGGGCGAGGCGCGCGACCGCTTTTGCGACGAGGCCGCCAAGAAGCACATTCGCATGGAGATAAAGGCCTATGCCGATCTGGCTGTCGTAAGCGCCGACCGCCGCGCGATGCGCACGATCCTGGACAACCTGCTTTCCAATGCGATTCGCTACACGCCGCCCGAGGGCGAAATCCTGCTGGCCGCCGAGGAGATCAAGGACTTTGTGCAGTTCACCGTGCGCGACACCGGCCGCGGCATCGAGGCGGAGCGGTTGAGCACCATATTCGATCGCTTCAATCCGTTCTCTGAGAGCGGCACCGGCCTGGGCCTTGCGCTGGTGCGGCGGCTGGTCGAGTCGCTGGGTGGCCAGATCGCCGTCGAGAGCCGGCTGGGCGCCGGAACCACCTTCCGGTTTACGCTTCCCGTGGCGGCGGTGGAAGCCGTGCGTCATCCCGTCGAGGTGGGCTGAACATGGCCGAGATCGAACTGGAACGCAGGCCGGAACCCGCCCAGCTGCGCATCTACATCGGGGCCGCGCCCGGAGTGGGCAAAACCTACCACATGCTCAACGACGCCTACCTGATGAAACACCAGCAGGGCGTGGACGTGGTGATCGGCCTGGTCGAGAGTCACGGGCGCAAGGAGACCGAGGACCGGATTCGCGACCTGGAGATCGTGCCCCAGCGCGTCATCGCCTATCGCGGCGTCAATCTGAAAGAGATGGACGTGGACGCCATTTTGGCCCGCCATCCCAACACCGTGATTGTGGACGAACTGGCCCACACCAACGTTCCCGGCAGCAAGAACCGCAAGCGCTACGAAGATGTGCTGGAGCTGCTGGACGCCGGCATCAACGTGATGACCGCGGTCAACATCCAGCACCTGGAGACGCTGAACGACGCCGTCAACCGCTCCGCCAACACCATCATTCGCGAGACCATCCCCGACAACTTCCTCAAGCGCGCCAACGAGGTGGTCAACATCGACATCACAGTGGAGGAGCTTCGCTCGCGTCTGCGCCAGGGCAAGATCTATGCCCCCGAGAAGATCGAGCAGTCGCTGGCCAACTTCTTCCGCAAGGGCAACCTCAACATGCTGCGCGAACTCTCTCTGCGCACGACCGCCGAGCAGGTGAGCAGCCGCGCCTCGGAGTATCGCCGCACCCAGGGACTGGAACAGGCGCCCATACCGGAGAAGGTCATGGTCTGCCTCAGCAGCCGGCCCGGCACCGAACGGCTGCTGCGCGTGGGCGCGCGCATAGCCGGCCGCCTGGCCACCAACTGGTACGCCGTTTACGTCACCCGCCCCGACGACGACAAGGGTCACGGCGACCCGGAAGCCTTTCACCGCCTGGAAGAGTACCAGCGCATGGCGCGGGATCTGGGCGCCAAGGTGGTTTCCCTTACCGACCGCAACGTCGCCGACGCCCTCATCCGCTTTGCCCAGCAGGAGAACATCTCCCACGTAGTCTTCGGCCAGTCGGCTCGCTCGCGGTGGGATATTCTGCTGCGCGGCTCGGTGCTTAACCGATTTCTCAACGAGGTTCGCGACGTAACGGTGCAGGTGGTTCCCATGCAGAAGCCGCTGCGCAAGGGCTAGCCGGAGGGGAGTGAGCGCAGGGCGATGCCCTGGAAGCAAGCTCTGAGGCATGAGGCGGTCGTGACGCCGCAGGAGAGCGGCCGGTGTCTTCCCGTTTCTGTTTGAGCGAGCGCAAGTCTCAGGGGCCTTTTCACCGCCGCTTTTCCGGCGGAAATCGCACTTCGAGTTCCCGGACTCCGGTAAATAATTGAAACTTTTATGTTTTAGCGGCTACGAAAGCGCGGATTCAGCATCTAACATCCATATATCCAACCCCGATTCCTGCCGGAGCGCCTATGCGCGACCATTTGGCTACACTCCTCGACGACTTTCGCCGCTACGGGCGCGAGACCGCGGTGGTGCAGCACCGGGGCAACCGCCGCCGGGTCACCACTTACGGCGAGGTCGCGCGCCTTGCCGGCCGTTTTGCGGCGCTGCTGGCCAGCCGGGAGATCGGGCCGGGCGACCGCGTGCTGCTGTGGGCCGCGAACAGCGCCGAATGGATCGCCGCCTTCCATGGCTGCATGCTGCGGGGCGTGCTGGCCGTTCCCCTGGACGCCAATGGAACCGCGGATTTTGCCGCGCGAGTGGCTGCCGATGTTACGCCCAAACTGGCCGTGGGCGACGCGCTGCTGCTCAGCCAGCTGCCGGGCGAGCTTCCGCAATTGACGTTCGAGGATTGGCTCGCAGCCCTGCCCGTCGAAGAAGCCAGCCCCCTGCCTGGGCTCTCCGGCGAGACGCCGCTCGAGATTCTCTTCACCTCCGGCACCACCGGCGATCCCAAGGGCATTGTGCTTACGCATGGCAATGTGCTGGCCAGCGTGGGCCCCATCGAGGATGCGTCGCAGCCCTACATGCCCTATGAGCGGCTGATCCATCCCTTGCGCATACTGAACACGCTTCCGCTGAGCCACGTCTTCGGCCAGACCATGGGGCTGTGGGTTCCACCCATCTATCGAGCCGAGCTTCACTTCGAAGACCGGCTGGCCGCGCCCTGGCTGATCGAAACCATCCGCCGCGAGCGCATCTCGGTTCTGGCCGCCGTGCCCAGGGCGATAGCGCTGCTGAAGACGCACCTGGAAGCTACGCTGCCCGGCCTTGACGAGCGCGTCCTCGGTCCCAAAGGGACGGCAACCGGAGTCTCGGTCCCGTTGCGCTGGTGGAGGTTTCGCGATGTTCACTCGGCCTTCGGCCTGAAGTTCTGGGCCATTATCTCCGGGGGCGGGGCGTTGCCCGGACCACTGGAGAAGTTCTGGAACGCTGTTGGTCTGTTGGTGGTGCAGGGCTACGGAATGACCGAGACCACGGCGCTCATCACCTTGAACCACCCCTTCCACGTGGCGCAGGGAACCATCGGCAAGCCGCTGGCGGGGCGCGAAGTGAAGCTGGGCGCGGATGGCGAGGTGCTGGTGCGCGGCGCGTCCATCTCCGGCGCCACCTGGAGCGGGGGCGCCCTGCATCCGCGCTCGGGCGATTGGCTGGCCACCGGCGATCTGGCCCAGGCTGAGCCCTCCGGCGAGTTGCGCTTCCTGGGGCGCAAGAGCGAGGTCATCGTGACCGCCGCGGGCCTGAATCTGCACCCCGAGGATCTGGAAGCCGCCATCGAGCAGGAACCGGGCGTGCTGGCTTGCGCGGTGGTGGGCGTGGATACGGCCGCCGGGCCGGAACCATGCGCCGTGCTCGCCTTTCGCGGCAGCCGCGCGCAGGCGGCGGCGGCCATTGAACACGCCAACGGCAGACTGGCGGAGTTTCAGCGGATCATGCGATGGGAGTTATGGCCCGAGCCGGACCTGCCGCGCACCTCAACCTGCAAGGTGAGGCGCAAGGCCGTGGCGGAGTGGCTGGCGGAAAAGCACAGGGCCGCTACGCAGGCCGGCGCGGCGGCGGCGAACGGGTCCCCAAAGGCCAGCGGCGCGGACTGGCTGCTGGCGTTGATTGCGCAAGTGACTGGCGAAGCGCCGCCGGGCGCCGGGGACGAGCTGCGCCTGAGCGAAGACCTGCACCTCGACAGCCTGGGCCGCGTGCAGTTGGCCGCCGCCATCGAGGAACGGCTGGACATGGCGGCCGAGAGCGGGTTACTGGAAGAAGTGCAAACCCTGGGCGAACTCCGGCAGTTGGTGGCCGGAAACTCCGCGCCGGGCGCGCCGCAACAGTTGGGTGCCCCATCCTTTCCGCGGCCTTTTGCGGAAGCAGCGGGAGACCGCGAACCCCAGCCGGCGTTACTCCAGCAGGAGCCGCAGGCTGAACCTGCTCCGGCAACCTATCTCTATGCGCATTGGCCCTGGTGGCTGCCTTTCCGATGGTTGCGGGCGGCTTTTGTCGAGGCAGTGATGCGGCCGCTGGTCTGGCTGCTGGCCGCCCCCGCGGTGGTCTCCGCCGAGCCCGGCTCCCTGGATGCCGATGAGCCCATGCTGATCGTCGCCAATCACGTGACCAGCTACGATGGACCGCTGCTGGAATACGCGCTTCCGGGCCGCATCCGGCGTCGGATCGCCGTGGCCATGTCCGGTGAGATGCTGGAGGATTATCGCCACTTCCGCAATCCCGAGCGGGTCACGGCGGAGGCGCGGTTCTATCCGCCGGGTCCGTTGATCTATGTGCTGCTTACGGCTCTGTTCAACGTCTTCCCGTTGCCCAAACAGCGCGACTTCCAGCGCAGCTTCGCCCACGCGGGCGAGGCGCTGGACCGGGGTTTTCATGTGCTGCTGTTTCCCGAGGGCACGCGCTCGGCCGCGGGAGACCTGGCGCGCTTCCGAGCGGGGATCGGCCTGCTGGTCAAGCAATCCGGAGCGCCGGTACTGCCCATGGCCATCCGCGGCCTGGGGGAGTTGAAGACGCGGCAGCGGCGCTGGTTCCGCTCCGGCGCGGTCGAAGTGCGCGTAGGCCGGCCCATCCGCTTTTCGCCCCTGGAGACCGAGGCCCAAATCACCGCGCGCCTGCACGCCGAGGTGCACGAACTGCTCAACGGCTGAGGATCGCTCCGGCGGCAGGCGGAGCTCCCCAAAGCGCGCAAGAAGGGAAAATTACTTCCCACAATTACCGCAATCCCTTGCATATCTCCTTTAAGAGAAGCATATAAGCCATTTATTTTCAGCGGATGACGAAAGGAATCCCGATTGCAAGGAAGGTGCTGCCGGAGCCGAGGTGATGTTGTGTCTTTTTTCTCCGGCGCACCCCCCGTTGGAGTGATGAAGATGAAGATCAGTCTTGTTGTTGCGGCTGCATCGGTCGCGCTGTTCGCGGCCCAGGCCAAGGCCGGCACAATCCCGTATTCTCCCGCAGGGACAGTCGCCCCGACCAATGTTTTCACGGCAACGGCAACCGGGTATGTCGAGGGGTACTTCTTTCAGGGCGGGGACGCTTCTCCAGATCGGGGTTCCGCGGGTGACACCGATTACATCCAGATGCTGGACCTGACCTCCAATACGAGGAGCGGATGGGTCTTCGACAACCAGACGACGGTTATCGGAGCCTCGCTTTCCTTTGGCGCCGTGACCGCGGGCGACGTTCTAGAGTTTCAACTTGAGAACGTCAGTCTGGATGACACGATTCTTTCGTCCAATCCCGCGGATAGTCCCGATAGCGTCAACCACGCATACGCCACCTCATGGGGGGGCGGGTATCTCTACACACTTTCCAATCCGGATGGTGTCTATATTCCGGAAGGCGTCTACATCGGCATGGAAGACTTGCCCTATTTCCTGCCGGGCAACCCCGATGATTCCGACCTGAACTACAATGACGACGCCTTCGTGGTCACGGATGTTTCCATAACCCCCGAGCCGGGCAGCTTCCTTCTGCTGGGCACGGGCCTGCTGGGCCTGGCTGGACTGGTGCGCCGCAAGCTCCGCGCCTGATTCCTCTTCAGAACCGTTCATCGAGCCCCGAATCTCCGCATGAGGTTCGGGGCTTTGATTTCCGGCCCATGACGGACGCGTGGTGGTCTCCCACCCTAGCCGCAAGAACAAGAGCGCGGCGAGGGTGGGGTACCCCGGTTTGTATTGGAGCGGGGCACGGGGATTCCGTGCCGGCCCTGCTAGCTCGGCTGCCTGGGCTTGAAGTGACAGGTGCCGCCGGCAAGAACGGCGGTCCAGAGGGAGGGATCGGCGGGCTGTTCGGTGGAACCCAGGAGCAGGAAGCCATCGGGGGGCAGAAGGCGGTGAATGTTGTTGAGCAGCGCGCGCCGCGTCTCCTGAGAAAAGTAGAGCATCACATTGCGCAGCAAGATGGCGTCGAAGCGGTCGTCGGAACGGTGGAAGGGCGGCCGCGCGCCGCAGAGGTTGGCCTGGCGGAAGTTGCACAGCCTGCGCACCTCCTCCTTCACCACCCAGTTCTCGCCGATGTGGTCGAAGTAGCGCACCACAAAGCGGGCGGGCAGGCCGCGGTTGACCTCGACGCGGTGATAGCGGCCGGCCTTGGCGCGCTCGACTACCTCGCCGCTGATGTCGGTCCCCTCGATGCGGATGTTCCAGCCGGCCAGCATGGGAAAGTGCTCCAGCAGGCTCATCGCAATGCTGTAAGCCTCCTGGCCGGTGGAGCAGGCGGCGCTCCAGAAGCGGAGAGCGCGCACATGATGCCGGGCTTCGATGAGCTTGGGGAGCAGGTCGGTCCTCAACAGCTCGAAGGGGCGGCTATCGCGGAAGAAGCTGGTTTCATTGATGGTCATGGCCTCGGCGATCGAGCGCTCCAGGTCCTGGTCCCGTTTCACCTTCAGGCGCTCGACCAGCTCTTCCAGATGACTCATGCCCTGGTTGCGCAGGAGCTTGGTCAGGCGGGTGGCGAAGAGGTAGTCGCGCGAGGGATCAAGCACGTTTTGCGAGAGGCCGAAGACCAGTTCGCGCAGGTAGCCGTAGTCGACGCTGGAGTTAGCTTGCATGACTAGACCACCGATCTGAGAAGCTCGCGGGCTTCACCGCCGCAGCTTCGGCCGGCGATGCGGAGGATCTCAGGGACGATGGCCTGGAGCGGCAGCACATTCTGGGCCAGGCCGGCGTTGGCCACCGCGCCCGGCATTCCCCATACGGTGCTGGTGGCCTCGTCCTGGACCAGCACGCTTCCCCCGTGGTCGCGAATCGCGCGGCAGCCGGCCAGGCCGTCCGAGCCCATGCCGGTGAGCACCAGGGCCAGTACGCCCGGGCCATAGACCGCGGCCGCGGAACGAAAGAGCGCATCGACCGCGGGACGGCAATGATTCTCAAGCGGTCCCTGATTCAGATGCAGGGTTGGCGGCTGGCCGGGACGCGAGGCCGCCAGCACCTCCATGTGCCAGTTGCCGCGCGCTATGTAGATGGTTCCGGCGCGCACAGGATCGCCTTCCGCGGCTTCGCGGGCGCGCAAGCGGCAACCGCCGTTGAGGCGCTGGGCGAACAGATTGGTAAACAGCTCCGGCATGTGCTGCACGATGAGCACCGGCAGCGGGAAGCTGGCTGGAAGAGCCGGCAGCAGAACGTCGAGCGCCGCGGGTCCGCCGGTGGAAACGCCGATGACCAGAACCACCGGGGCCGAAGAGATGGGCTGCGGCCTGTGGGCCGGCGGCATGGGCAACGCGAACGGGAATCGCGCCGCGCCGGGAGGAAGCGGTTGGGGCTGCGATGGCAACCCGCTCACCAGCGCATGAATCCTGGGCGTCAGATCCAGGGCCAGGGCGTTGGCGGCGGCCTCGCGGCTGGCCTGTCCGGCGGGCTTGGTTACATAATCCGAAGCGCCGCAGGCCAGGGCCTCGATGGTTACCTGCGCGCCGCGCCGCGTAAGGGAACTGCACATGATCACCGGCATTCTGTGTCCTCGCGCGCGCATCTGCCTCAGCGTCACGAGCCCGTCCATCACCGGCATTTCGACATCCAGCAGGATCAGGTCGGGGCGAAGCGTCTCAATGGCGCTCAAAGCCGATTCCCCGTCTGCCGCGGTTCCGGCCACCGCCAGGCTCTCGTCGGCGCAAACCACGGAACGCAGCAGGCTCCGCATCACCGCCGAGTCGTCCACGATCAGTATCCGGATGCGGCGGCCGGGCGTCATCGTTTAGTTCTCCACCAGACCAAGCATGGCCAGCTTTTCGCTGAGCGCCTCGTCGTCGAAGGGCTTCATGAGATATTCGTCGGCGCCGGCATCCAGGGCGCGCAAGATAAAATCGTTCTCCGCCTCGGTGGTTACCATCATCACCTTCATCTCGGGGAATCCCTCCGCGCGCATGCGCTTGAGCATCTCCAGGCCGTCCATCACGGGCATATTCCAGTCCACCAGCGCCAGATCGAAGGGCACGCCGGTGTGGAGCGCGTCGAGGCCGGCCTGGCCATCGGCGGCCTCGACGCACTCGATTCCCCGTTCCTCGAGCAGGCCACGCAAGAAGCCCCTCACAAAACGGGAATCGTCGACAATCAGTGCTCGCATGATCACCTCCCGGCAGAATCCGCCTACGCCGCTCTTGCCTTGCCCAGTCGCATGGGGTCCAGCCGCTCGGGGTCCAACATGACCAGCAGGCTGTCCTTGAGTTTGTACGCGCCGGCAAACAACCCCTTCCGGCGTTCCTCCAGAGTCGAGGGGTTGGGTTCATAGTCCGCCGACGATACCGTCAGCACCTCGCCCACCGAGTCCACCAGCAGGCCAAAGCATCCGCCCGAGCTCTCCAGCACCAGAATGTCCTGCGGACCGTCCCTGGGCGGCATGCCCAGCAACTGGCGCAGACTCACCGTGGTGAGCACGTCGCCGCGGTAGTGGACCAGCCCGCCCACAAACGGCGGCGCCAGTGGAACGGGTTGCGGCCGCGCCGCGCCCACAATCTCCAAAATGTGAGTGATGGGCACGCCGAACAAGGTCTGCCCCAGGCGCACGGAACACATCTCCGCCAGCGTTGCCGCCGCCTTGCCCTTGCGATTCAGTTCCGTTCCCGCTGTGCTCATCGCACTGCCTCCGCAAACGCGCACAATTCGTCAGGCGCGTTCTCCTGAGCCGGCAGGGGCGCCACGCCGGCCAGTTCAACCACGCCGGTGACGCGGTTCTTCAACAGGGTTACGCCGCCGGCGCGCCGGCTGGTGCCCGCCTCGAAGAGGTCGCCGCCCGCGGCCACATCCAGAACATGGGATACGGCAATGCCCACATGGCGCTTGCCCTCGCGGCAGACGACGACAATGATCTTGCGTTCGGAGCCGCCCAGCGCCGCCGGATCGTCCCCGGCGGGACCCAGCACGCCGCCCGCATCCTCCACCGGCAACAATTGGCCCTCGAAGTTAAGCACCGGCCGACCGCCGGCGTACTCGATACGGGAGAGCGGAAGCTGTTCGATGCGCAGCACATCGGCGAGGGGCACCGCGGCCTGCTGGCCTGAGGCTTCGACGAGCAGATACTCGAGGCTCCTGGCGGCGCCGGCATCCATCTCCTCTTCGGCCGCGCGCGTGTTCTTCGTCGGCGCTCATGGCGATGCCGGCCCGGATGGCGATCGAACCGGGGTCCAGAATCAGCGCCAGTTCAGCATTGCCCAGCACAGTTGCGCCCGAATACAGGCCGATATCCTTGAGCACCGCGGAGAGCGGCTTGACGACAATCTCCTCCGGATCGGCCAGTCCATCCACCACCAGGCCGAAGCGCCGCCCGTCGGCATCCAGAACGGCGATAAAGTTGTCCCGCTCGGCCACCGGCTTGTGCTGGCCGCCGGGCATCAGCAGCCGATCGAGAAAGACCAGCGGCAGCAGCTTGCCGCGCAATCGGTAGAGCGGCGCGCCCTCCATCCATTCGATGGCCGCGGCAGCCTGGTCGGGGGGCACATGCACCAGCTCGGAGAGTGCCCCCTGCGGAAGCGCGAAGCTCTGATGCAGGCTGCGGACAATCAGGGCCGGAATGATGGCCAGCGTGAGCGGAATCCGCATCCTGAGCGTGGTGCCCTTGCCGGCGCGGGAGTCGATTTCGACCTTGCCGCCGATCTTCTCCACGTTGGTGCGCACCACATCCATCCCCACCCCGCGGCCGCTCACGTTGGTAACGGCGGCGGCGGTGGAGAAGCCGGGCACAAAGATCAGTTGCAGCAACTCGCGATCGGAGAGGTGCGCAGCCCTTTCCGCCGTGATCAGCCCGCGTTCCATGGTTTTCTGCCGGATCTTCTCAACGGCAATGCCTGCGCCGTCGTCGGAGACCTCGATGACCACGTGGCTACCCTCCTGGCTGGCCCGCAGCTTCAGGGTTCCTTCGGGGTCCTTGCCCGCCGCCTGGCGCACTCCGGGCAGCTCGATGCCGTGATCCAGCGAGTTCCTGACCGCATGAGTCAGCGGGTCCTTGATGGCTTCGAGCAGGCTCTTGTCCAGCTCGGTGTCCTGGCCCTCCACATACAACCGGACGCGGCGGCCGAGCGACTGGGAAAGGTCGCGCACCATGCGCGGCATCTTGGAGAAGATGTTCGAGACCGGCTGCATGCGGGCCTTCATCACGCTCTCGCGCAGGTCGGCGGTCACCATATCCAGGCGGCGCGAAAGCAGGGTCATGCTGGGGTCGGCCGCGGTGGCTTGCAGCACCTGGTTGCGCGTCAGCACCAGTTCGCCCACCAGATTCATCATCCGGTTCAGCAGCGTAACGTCAACGCGCAGAGTGCTTTCAGCCGCCGTTCCCATGGCCGCGACCGGCGCGCGTGGCTTGGCCGCATCGCTCTCCGCCTCGGCCGGGGCTTTGGAAGGCGACGCGGCAACCGGCTCGCGCGCGGCCACCTCAGGCTCCGTCGCGGCCAAAGAGGCGGGCGCGGCAGCGGGATCCGGTGCGGCCGTGGCCGGCTGTGCGAACAGAGGTTCATCCGCGGCTGCGTGCGCCGGATGGGAGCCGACTCTGAGGCGAACGGGCTGCTTTGCCTGGGGCTTCGCCGGCGCCTGCAACTCTTCCATCAAGCCGATCAGCCCGGCATCCTCGCCGTCGCCTTCGTTGCTCTCGGCTTCAATGGTCTTCAGAATCGAACGCAGACCGTCCAGCAGTTTCAGCAGCCCGGTGATGGTCGGCCCGTCGGCGGTCAATTTGCCGTCGCGCAGCAGCCCCAGCAGGTTTTCGCCGGCGTGGGCCAGCTTCTCCAGACGCTTGAATCCGAGAAAGCCCGTGGTTCCCTTGATCGTATGCACCGAACGGAAGATGTCTCCGATCAGACCCGCATCCTTGGGCCGTTCCTCCAGCTCGGTCAGGCACCGCTCCATGCGGTCCAGCCCTTCCTGGCTCTCGATCAGGAACTCCCTCGTCAGTTCATCCAATGCCATTCTCGTCCACTCATCCGCCCAGCCGGGATCCCAGGCCCGGCACAGCGAGCACCAAGTCCCTTATCGGAAAGAAGAGACTCAACTTGAGAAAAAGGGACTAGGGACTAGAGAAGAGGGACTAGGGACTAGGGGTCAGGGAACAGGGGTCAGGAAGCGCCATGTACAGCCGAAGCGGGAATGCTGTAGCCTCGAACTCTATGCCACACCCAGACGAAGCCCCAAAGCCCTTGCCGGATGCCGCGCTCGAAGAACTGCTCGAAGAGGCGCGACAGGCGGCCCAGCATTCCTACTCGCCCTACTCCGGTTTCCGCGTAGGCGCGGCCCTCAGGCTGGCCAATGGCGCCATCGCCACGGGAACCAACGTCGAGAATGTGAGCTACGGACTGACCATCTGTGCGGAGCGGTCCGCGCTGGTCCAGGCTGTCTCCCGATTCGGCCCCGCCATCCGCATCGAAGCCGTCGCCGTCGCCAACCTGAATGACGCTCCCAGCCCGCCCTGCGGCGCCTGCCGCCAGGTTCTGGCCGAGTTCATCTTGCCCCATGCCCCGGTGATCTTTCCCACCGCCGGCGGCGTGCGCACGATGCCCTTCTCCGCACTGTTGCCGCTGGCATTCGACACGAAGCTGGAGTAGCGTCAAGCGGCGAAAGGCCGCTCCCGCAATCTGAACTTGCCTCCCAGGCAAGCGCGCAGGACTCGTTGCGCAAAAAAGTAAAGAGGCTGCCGGTTCTCACCGGCAGCCTCTTGATCTACAGCGGAGGTCGGATCAGAACTCGATGCGTGCCGAGAACTGCGCAGCCTTGCGGTTGGCGGTTGTAGTCTGTGTGACTTGTCCGAAGCTGGAGTTGCCGACCGCCGTGCTGGCAACACCGAACAAGGTGTGGTTGGTGACGTTGTACCATTCGGCCCGGAAGTCCAGCTTGGAAGATTCCGTGATGTGCAGCGGGAAGCTGCGCACCATCGCCAAATCCAACTGATAGTTGCCAGGACCGTACAAGTTGTAGGGCGCCGTACGGGGAGCATCGCTGAATTGATACGCGTACGAACTCAGGACTCCCGTAACCGGGGGCATGAAGGGTCCCGTGGTGCTGCCGACTGCCGTGCCGGTACTGGGAACGATAAAGTACGAGGCCGCATTCGTCGGGTCGCTGTAGTTCGAGACGTTCACGCCCTTGCCCCATTTCCCATTCTGGCGTGCCGATCCGGCGAAGGCCGGGTTCATAATGGGCGGACAAGTGCTGCTCTGCGCTGGATTCGTCTGGCAGGTCGATTCGGTAACAGCCAACGGCGAGCCCGAGTAGGCCTGGTAGACTCCGGAGAACATGAAGCCTCCGATGATCGCGCGCTCCAGCGGATTCTCGTTCAGAACGGTCTTGCCGAACGGCATATCCCACACGGCGGTCAGCACAAAGTGCTGCGGCTGATTGGATGTGGACACGGTCCGTTCGATGCGGTCCGCCGGATAGGACGCCTTGGGGTCGTTGGCGAGGGTCCCGGCAGGAATCGCGTAGCCGGTTCGGAAGGTGCCGCCGTCGTCAATGGCGCGCGAAAAGGTGTAGTTTGCGTTGAGCGTGAGGCCGTGCCAGACCCGCATGTTCAGCCCCGCTTGAAGCGCGTGGTAGTTGGCGTTGCCGATGTACGCAAACGAATCCCCGACAGTCTGGAATGGAAAAGGCTTCAACAAGGTGCTCAACGGCTGATTGGTGGCGAAGTTGCTCAACCCGGTGCAAGGCAGGGTGTAGGTCGCGCAATCCGCGGTGACTGTCGTGGCGGTGGTGCCCAGGTCGCCCAGGTGCGATCCCAAATACAGATAGTTCGGATCGAGCTGGTCGGACCAGTGTCCGCGGCCGGTGAGGCTGTCCGTCTGCAGGAAGTGGCCTTCTGAGCCGACATAGGTCGCGCTGGCTGCGATCGCACCGGTCAACTGGCGTTGCAGGCCGAAGGTCCAGTTGATGTACTCCGGCGCGCGGCTGCCCAGGTACGGGTCGACATATCCGATGCTGGAAGGCGTTCCCGTATAGCCGGATGTCTTGGTATAGCCGGTACCGTACGCCGGGCCCGAGGCTACGCCGCTAGCGCCGGTGTAGGTGGGTATCGCGCCATTGCCGCCGTTGAGAAGCCCGGGCATGGTCGTCTGATCGTTGGTGGACGAGAATGCCGGCGCGGCGGAGAAGCCGAGCGTTCCCAGGCTCGTCGCCAAGCCGCCGACGGCATCGCCATGCGTAAACATGATGCCGTAGCTGGACCGGATGACTGTCTTAGAGTCAAGCTGGTAGGCAAGGCCGATGCGCGGTCCGAAGTTCCTGTAGTGACTGTTCCTCACGGGCGACGAGCAGTTGCAGGTTCCGGGGCCGGTGCCTGTGAAGTTCAGTGCCCCGTTCAAGCCGGTGGCGGGGTTGGCAAGATTTGGATCGAAGTAGCTCTCGGCGTTATGCACTTCCCTGATGCTCGGGAAGTAATCGTAGCGCACGCCCAGGTCCAGGGTCAGCTTCGAACTAACCTTCCAGTTGTCCTGGATATAGGGGGAGATGGCGCGGAAGCGCGCGCCGAACTCCTGCTGCAAATACTGAGTGAAGCTGCCCTTGTCGAATTGGCCCAGCAGGAAGCTGGCATAAGACAAACCAGAGCCGGGCAATACCGTATAGGAACCTGATTTGTTGAAGCCCGCTGTCTCTGTAACTGCGGTGGCGAGCGTGATTGGAGTAGCTCCCCCAACAGCGTTGTTCACGTTGTACTGCAGCCATGCCACCTGACCGCCGAAGGTGAAGGAATGCTTGCCCACCGTCCACTGCACGTTATCGAGCGCCGCGTAGTTATTCGCGTCGGTCAAGTTGGCCGTGGTGCCGCCCCAGTTGGTCGGGGCATCCGTGCCGGCGAAGGTTACGATCGGGAAGGACGACTCGGTCTGGACCCCGGGCGCTCCGCCGATCCCCATTGCCGAAGCCGCGTACTGCGCTTGCTGGTTGGCAAGGAAGGTGGGACCGTAGTACCGAGCATAACCCCACTTGAACTGGTTGAGCAGGTGCGGCGAGAAGACGTGCGTCTCTTCAATCAATCCTACCGCGGTCTTCGGAGCATAGACCTGGCCATAGTTGAATGGAATCGGCCCCACGTTGCGCCCCGAAGTCGTCTGTCCCACCGGGAACGAACTGGCCTGACGGCCGATGGCTGCCACAAGATCGAGCGTGTCCTTCGAAGTGATGATATAGTCGAGGCGGTGCGTCATGGACCAGTTGACCAGCCCCGTGGCGTTGGGCGCGATGTAGTTGTTCTGCAAGGCAGAGCTGATCCCTGTACTTGGAAGGAAGGCTTGCATCGCTTTTGCAGCCGCGGAGAACTCGCTGGACGGGATCACATTGATGGGAGCGCCGGTCTTCGTTGGGTTGCCATTGGCGCCTGCGCTGGCGCCCGGACCGTACCCGTACTGATACCGGCAGAAGCCGTTATTGCTGTGCGCAGTGCAGAGGGCCTGCGACGACGGGTCGTAGATCGGAACCATGGCGCCATTGACCGTCACCCCGCTGAAGTCGCCGGTCTGCTGCGCCGGCGTCGGAAACGTCATCGGAGTCGGAGTCGCGCTGGAGTAGCGGAAGCCATTGTAGTTGCCGTAGTAGAAAACCTTCTCTTTCCAGGCGCCAAACGGGACCAGCGGACCGCTTACGTTGATGCCGTACTCGTTGCTGTGCTCGATCGGCTTGACCGCATATCCAATGATCGGATTGACGGCCTTGCCAAACCAGCCCCAGGTATCGAGCTCGGTATTGCGGAAGAACTCGTATATGGAACCGTGATACTTGGCGCCGCCCTGCTTGACGGTGTAGTTCATGACGCCCTGGCCTTCGTAGATGGCTGAGTAGCCGCTGGTCTGCACCTGGAACTGGTCGACCGCGTCCACCGAAATTGCCGTCCACACATAGCGCGGGTCGCCGTTGCCGCCGGCGCGCACAAAGGGAAGGCCGTCGATGTATACCGCCGAGACGGCGCCCCTGCTGCCTGAACCGTTCACAACACCAACGTTCGTGGTGGCGTTGCCGTTGGTTTCATTCCCTTGCACGCCCGGCATCAGGTACACGAAGTCGGTGGCGCGGCGCTGGTCGGCACTGCCATAGGCGCCCATCATGATCGGCAGCTCCGCATACGTCTCCTGCTCCATGGTGGCGCCCAGCGTCGCGTTGCTGGTCTCCAACTGCGGCGGCGCAGCGGTAACGGTGATCTGGACGTCGACGCCGCCAACGGTCATAACAGGGTTATAAACCTGCGACTCCATCGCATTCACATGGATGTTTTCCTGAGTCAGCTTCTCAAAGCCCTTGGCGGTTACGGTAACGGTATAGATGCCCGGATCGAGGTTGGAGAAGTTGAAATCTCCCGCTCCGGTGGTTGTGGTTGTAGTTGTGATTCCGGTCGCGCTGTTGGTGGCGGCCACCGTGGCTCCCGGGATTACCGCCCCGGTTTTGTCCATCGCCGTGCCGGTAACGGCTCCTTTTCCTGAAAGCTGCGCCTTGGCGCCGAACGGCGCCATCAGGACAACGGCCAGAACAATCAGCCATGCCCATCCCAGGCCGCGCAGGAATCCGCGATGCCGATCCACCGATGCGCTGCCCATGCCATACTGCCTTTCAACTGCCGACTGCTTCATTGAAGCCTCCAAGGACTTGCTGCTTCTCCGCGGTTCCCGGTTCGTTGTGTCAGGATTGCTGAAACTTGAGCCCCAGTGGTTAGACCACTCTTGCAACCTGATGAGTATCCCGCTCAGGGTCCGGTTTTGTCAATAGGGGAACGCACGGCTCTATACATCCACAATAACCTGTTCAGAATGATCAGATTAGACGCTCCTTCGCGGGCGACCGGAACAGAAACTTGTCAGACCTGTTGTCCGGCAGCTATTGGAGGAATGTTGGCCGGAAGCAGCAATCCGCAGCGAAGCATCCTATATGTAAACAATTTCACGCCGGGAATCAGGAGGAATACGGTCAATTCGTACCTTGAGAGGTATGACCTCTACGAAAGCCGGACCGCGAGCCTTCCGGCCAGGGGCGGAATCCGAGCCGCTTCCGTTCGCAAAAGCCGCTCATGCCCCGGTCCAATCGGGCGGACTCAGCGCAAGGAGACGTTCGCTCCAGCCTGCTTGATGATGGCCTGCCCCTCGCCGGCTTCGATGGTCATGCCCTCGCCTGAGACCTCGGCATAGCCGATCGTCAGTCCATGCCGAGCGCCGATTTTCACATGGCGCAGGACCACCGCCTGTATCGGTGCTTCGGGCAGGCCCGCAATCGCGCCTGCCGACGCGCTCCCCGCAGCCGTCACGTCTTCCAGCGTAATGTCGTGAAAATGCGGCGTCAGCCGCGTGACGGGCTGTGGCGTCTCCCCATCGGGCGGCAGAACCTTGGGATAGTACTCGCTGATAATGAGCGCGTTCTTCACGTCCTTCATATCGATCCGGCGAAAGGTCAGAGGACCCACATCGCTGCCGCGATCGCGGTTTGCTTTCACGCGGATGCCGTTGTCCGTGCCCTCGAAGTGAATGCGCTCGGCGCGAATGTTGCGCGCGCCGCCGGCAATCTCGCTGCCCACCGACAGGCCGTGCCCGTGCAGGAAAGTGCAATCGGAGATGGTAATGTCGCGGCTCGGCGCATCCGGCCCCGGAGAGCCGATCGCTCCCGACTTGATGGCGATGTCGTCGTCGCCCACGTCGGCAAAGACGTGCTCGATGCGCACATGCGACGAGGAAAAGGGATCGATGGCGTCGGTGTTGGGTGAGTTGGCGGGCGCCAGAACCTTGATATTCCGAATGGTCACATCGTCCGAGTAGTAAGGAACGAGTTGCCACATCGGGGAGTTTTGCAGCGTAACTCCCTCCACCAGAACATGCTTGCAATGGTCGAAGACCACCAGCCTCGGCCGCGGGTGCTCCGACCCCAGGACGCCGGAGTTCTTGATCGCCCGCGCCATCTGCCACCAGCTCTCGCCCGCGCCGTCGATGACGCCTTCTCCTGTGATGGCGACGTTGCTCGCATCGGTGGCGCTCACCAGAGACTGCAGGCCCGGCGCGCGGAATTCGGTCTTGGCAGGATAATCCCCATGATCGGCGGAGCCGAGCAGCGTGGCGCCCTTGTCGAGTTGCAAACGGATGTTGCTCTTGAGCACGATCGGGCCGCTCAGGTACGTTCCAGCAGGCAGCCGGACCGTGCCGCCGCCCTGGCGCGCGCAGGCATCGATCGCCGCCTGAATCGCAGCTGTATCCTTTGAGACGCCGTCGCCCTTGGCGCCATAGGCCCGCGGATCGCAGCGGCTGGAGGAATGGAGCGCGCTTGCCGGGGCGGACGCGAAGACAGCTAAGGACAGCACCCCAAGAAACAGGCGAATGAGCGGTGGTTGCAGTTGCATCACAGGAGTTTCTCGCAGGCTTTCGGATCGCCTTTCAGGACGATCATACGCGAGGCTACCCGTTCAGCTGTTCCTGCAGCTTGTTCAGCGTGCGGTGCAGATCCTTGTCGGTGCGGCGCTGCTCGTCGATCTTGGCGATGGAGTGCATCACCGTGGTGTGATGCTTGTTGCCGAACTGGCGGCCGATCTCAGGCAGGCTGGCCTCGGTCATCTGCTTGGCCAGGTACATGGCGATCTGGCGCGGCACCACCACATTGCGCGAGTTATTCTTCTGCTTGAGGTCGCTGATCCTCATGCCGAACTGCTCGGCCACCGCGCGCTGGATGGCCTCGATGGTGATCTTGCGCACCTGCATGTCGATGAACTGCTTGAGGCACTGCTGGGTCGAGGCCAGGGTGATCTCCATGCGGTTGAGCTGGCACCAGGCGATCAGGCGCACCAGGGCGCCCTCCAGCTCGCGCACGTTGGTGCGCACATTCGAGGCCACAAAGAGCGCCACGTCGGTGGGCAGTTGCACCTGCTCGCTCTCGGCCTTCTTTTGCAGAATGGCTACCTTGGTCTCAAGATCGGGCGGCTGAATGTCGGCGATCAGACCCCATTCGAAGCGCGAGCGCAGGCGATCCTCAATCTCCGCCAGCTCCTTGGGCGGCCGGTCCGACGCGATCACAATTTGCTTCATGGTCTCGTGCAGCGCATTGAAGGTGTGGAAGAACTCCTCCTGGGTGCGCTCCTTCTGGGCGATGAACTGGATGTCGTCGATCAGCAGCACATCCACGGAGCGGAAGCGATCGCGGAAGCTGGTCATGCGATCGTTGCGCACCGAATTGATCATCTCGTTGGTGAACTTCTCGGCCGAGACGTAGCAGATGTTGGACACTGGCTGGCGGCGCTTGACCTCGTGGCCAATGGCATGCATCAGGTGAGTCTTGCCCATGCCCACGCCGCCGTAAAGGAAGAGCGGGTTGTAGGCGCGGGAGGGACGCTCGGCGACGGCCAGAGCGGCGGCGCGCGCAAACTGGTTGCCGTTGCCGATGACGAAGGCATCGAATGTGTAGCGTTGGTTGAGCTGCGCCGCGGTCGACCAGTCGAAGCGGGCCTGCTCAGGGGTGCGCGGCGGAGGGGCGGAGTGCGGCGCGGCGGGCGGGCGGGCGGCAAGCGGGCCGAAGCCGCCGTCCTTGCGCGCCGGCGGGATCGATGGATCCTCCTCGGCGGTCACAAAGCTCACGTCGTCGAAGTCCATCGACTGCAGGTCGATGGCCTCCTGAATCAGGTCTCCGTACTTCTCGCCGATGTGCTGGAACTCCGGCGAGGGCACGCGCACGTACAGCGTTCGCCCCGCGGCATGGCTATACCGCGTGGGTTTGAGCCAGGTCTCGAAAGACTGGCGAATGACCTTCTTCTCCAAGGCCGCGAGAATCTGGATCCAGGGGTTGAGTGCCGTTGCCGGCGAAGTCGCAAATCCCATCGAAGCCAATCCTTGCCTGCGCCGCCTGTGCACTGCCGGTTCGGTTCATCCGCGGGCTTTGGGCAATAACTTTCCCGGAGGCGTAAAGCCCTCGCTTTGCGCCCGGCTGCCGTTCAACGATTGCCTGCTTGCCGCTGGTCTGCCCCTGAAAAAACCGTTTGGGGCCGTGGATGAAATCCGTCCCGTGGGACGCTGGGAAACTTTCCTGAACGGTCCCGATAGTAGCACATTTGGGGGAGATTGCAATAATGCTTTCACATAAGTTTTTTCAGTTGCGATAAGATGCACCATTGCCGGTGAAACTTGCCCCAGAAGCGTTACCAGAGTCACCAATAGAAGCAGCCCGGCAAGCACTTCAAAACAGCCCCGCGAGAACCTCTTAGGCGCTGCTTGCGCGATTCCCGGTGAAGGGTCCGAGACAGGCCTGGCGGCACGCTTCCAGCCCGCGGACAGTTTACGCTGGATTCCCGGCCCCGGCTGCGGTACACTTGAATCTTGCCGTCAAGGCGCAGATTTTCATCGAGAAACAGGAGTGGATTTCCATGCCCAAGCGCACATTTCAACCCAATCGCCGCAGGCGCGTGAAAACCCACGGTTTCCGTGCCCGCATGAAGTCCGGCGCCGGCGCCGCCGTGCTCAGCCGCCGCCGCGCCATCGGCCGCAAGCGCGTGACCGTCACCGCCGGCTTCCGCGATTGATCTTCGCTCGCCGGTCTGCCCCCGTCTTTTGTTGGAGCCGGAGAGGGTTTGCATCCTCATCGGCCCTCCGGCTGAAACGCCCTCCGGCAACGCCATGAACACCTCTCCCCGCCCTGACCCTCGCCCAACCCAGCGACTAACCTTGCGCCCATCCTCCACCCGGTCCTGGACAGCCGCGCGCCTGCGGAAGCATGCCGACTACCAGCGTGCCTATGCGGCCAGCCGCAAACGCCAATCCGCGTCCATGAGCTGGTTCCTGGCCGCGCAACAGCCAACATCGGCCGGCTGTTCCCCGGACTGCCAGTCAGATCGTCCGCAAGGTCCGCGCGTCGGCCTCACCGCCGGCAAGGTTCTGGGCAAGGCCCATGAACGCAACCGCATCAAACGCCGCGTGAGAGAGGCCTTGCGCCGCCATCTGGATCTGTTGCCTGAGGGCTGCGACCTGATTTTCCATCCCCGCCGCACCGTGCTCACTCTCGAATTTGCGAAACTTGAAGCGGAGATTGTGCGTATCCTTGAGCAGGCAAATGCCGAGGCGGCCAAGCTCGCAGGCAGGCCGGCTCCGTCGTCCGCCCGCCCAGCCGCGCCGGCAAAGCCCGCACCATGACGCGCATCCTGCTCGCCATTCTCGTCTTCTACCGCCGCTGGCTCTCCCCGGCGCTGCATTCGCTGAACCCCGGCGGCGGATGCCGCTATGTGCCCACGTGCTCGGAGTATGCCTCCACGGCCATTGCCATCCACGGACCCCTGCGCGGCACTGCGCTGGCGGCCTGGAGACTGCTGCGCTGCAACCCTTTCGGCCGCGGCGGCCTTGACAACGTGCCCGCCAGAATTCCACGCGCATCCCGGCGGCCATCCATTTCTCACCAGGAGCCTTTACCATAGAAGAAGCGGCAACCCGACAGCCTGCATCTTCTCAACGACAGGAAGTATCCTTTGCCCGAGATTCGTAATCCCAATCTTCAGTCGCCGGGCTCCGGCGGCGGCGGCGGCGGCGGCGACATGCGCTCCACCATGATCTTTGCCCTGCTGATGATCGCCGTCCTGCTGGGCTACAACTACTTCTTCAAGCCCAGCCAGGAGACAACTCCGCCCGCCCGCCAGACTCAATCGCTGGCGAATCAGCCGCCCGGACAATCCGGACAATCCGGGCAAGCCGGACAAGGCGGGCAAACTGGACAGGCTGGACAGCAGCCCGGACCAAGCCAGGCGCCGCCGGCCGCGGCGGCCGCGCAGGCTCCCGTGGCCACGCCGGCCGTCACCGCCGCGCTGGAGACCGAGACCACGGTCGAAAACGAGCAGTACAAGATCGTCTTCACCAATCGCGGCGCGCAGGTCAGGCAGTGGATTCTGAAGAAGTACACCGACTCGGCCGGCAAGCCGCTGGATATGGTTCAGCCCCAGGCCTCTGAGAAATTCGGCTTTCCGCTCTCGTTCTTCACTTATGAGCCGGCCCTTACGGCGCAGTTGAACCAGGCGCTCTATCAGGTTACGGCCTCGGGTGCTCAGCCCTCGGCCACCGGCCTTGCAGTGGTCCCCGCGACTAACGCCCTCACCTTCCGCTACGCGGCCAACGGCCTGGATGTGGTGAAGACCGTCCGCTTCGACACCAGCTACGTGATCACCGTCGAGGCGGAGGTCAAGCGCAACGGCTCGCCGGTGCGCGCGCTTGTTGCCTGGCCCGCCGGCCTGGGCGACATGGAGGAGTTTCTGCCGTCGTCCTCGACCCGGGCGCACGTGCCCACGTCCGCCATGTCTCAGTTTGCCTGGTCGCTGGAAGGCAGACAGGACTCCATGGCTGTGGCCAAGGTGGGCAACGACGCCACCTTCGACCTGCCTTACTCCTACGCGGCGGTTACAGATCTCTATTTTGCCTCCGCCTTTCTGCCCGACGCGCCCGACCGCGCCACCCTGGTCACGCTGCACAACACCATCCCCATTCCCAGCGACCTGAGCAACCCCAACAGCGAAAAGAAACCGGCCCACGTGCTTGGCTTGGCCATGGGCGACACCAGCGGTCAAACCCGCCTGCGCCTCTATGCCGGCCCCAAGTCGATGGACATCCTGGCTTCCATCCACGCCATCGACGCCGACGGCAAGGCGACCGGGCAATCGCTCGAGCCGCTCATCCAGTTCGGCTGGCTCACCGTCATCGCCAAGCCCCTCTACCTGGCTCTGCGCTTCACGGTCGAGCACGGCGTCGACAACTGGGGCTGGGCCATCATCCTGCTCACCGTCATCTTCAATGTGTTGCTGCTGCCCACACGCGTGATCATGATGAAGTCCTCGCTGAAGATGATGCGCATCCAGCCCAAGGTCGAAGCCATCAAGCAGCGCTACGGTAATCTCAAGCCAACGGACCCCAGGCGCGCCGAGATGAACGCCGAGACCATGGAGCTGTACAAGGCCGAGGGCGTGAACATGTACGGCAGTTGCCTGCCCATGCTCTTCCAGATGCCGCTGCTCTTCGCGTATTTTCGCGTGCTGCAGAATGTGGTGGAACTGCGCCATGCCCAGTGGCTCTGGCTCAAGGACCTGGCCGCGCCGGACCCGACGTACATCCTGCCCATCCTCATCATCATCACCATGTTCCTGACGCAGTACATCACGCCCTCGCCGGGCATGGACCCGGCCCAGCGCAAGATGATGGCCTTCATGATGCCGGTCTTCTTCGGCTTCATCCTGTTGAACTACGCCTCGGGGCTGGCGCTTTACTGGGGCACCGGCAACATCATCATGCTGGTCATCCAGATTGCCATCAATCAATCCAGCATGGGCAGGGAGATGCAGGAGATCTCCGCCCGGCGCGCCGCCAAGAAGTCCGGCGTCAGCCCCAAAGCGATCCAGGGCCGCCGGTAGAGCGGCGGCGGGCGGCCCATCCTGCTCCACTGAGATGAGTGTGCCCGATCCTTAAAGCAGTCTTACCGCTTCAAGGGTGGGAGAGCACGGACCCGGACCATTGGTCCTGCCCCAGCGGTTGCCAGCCCAATCCACTCAGCAAGCGCAATGCGCCTGCCCCGCCAAAACTGCCACGATGGAGATAGACTGGGGCTGTTATGGGTTTGCTTGGCGTCGGAGTTGCACACAAGGAGGTTCTATGAGTCCGAAGAAGGAAGCACAGAAGTCCGCCGAGAGCGCCCCCGTGACCGGCAAGGCGGTCACGGGATTCACGGACCAGGAGCGCATCGCAATGAAAGAGCGCGCCCAGGAGCTGAAGACGGAGGCGCACCGCGGTCCGAGCGCAAAGAAGGCGGACGGGGAAGATGACCTGCTCGCTAAGATTGCCGAGATGCCGGAACCGGATCGCGCCAAGGCCGAGCGGCTTCATGCCATCGTCAAAGCCATCGCGCCGGCGCTCTCGCCGAGAACCTGGTACGGGATGCCCGCGTATGCCAAGGACGGCAATGTTGTGTGCTTCTTCCAATGCGCGCAGAAGTTCAAGACGAGATACGCGACGCTCGGCTTCAGCGACAAGGCAAACCTCGACGAAGAAACCATGTGGCCAGTGGCCTTCGCACTGAAGGAGTTGACCCCCGCCGACGAGGTGAGGATCGCCGCGCTTGTGAAGAAAGCGGTGAGCTGAGGAAGGCGCTGCGCTTCCAGGCGTCAGCCCGCCGCCTTAGCTGGCGTGTGGCCCATCCTGCCCCCACGGAGATGAGACGCCAGCTGGCGCACCTCAGGTGTTTTGGATCGTCGACCTTCCCTCAAGTATGAGTGCTCCATCCTGCGCCTTTTTTCCGGCGAACGGTGGGCTTGTGGCAAACAGCACGGCCAACCCCAGGGAACTTCGCCGGGGCCAGAGACCGGCCGCCGGCCGCTGCTATATTGAACCGCATGAGGAATGCAATCGCCTGCGCTGCGCTTTTGATTCTGTTGGTTCTCGCCCAGCGAATGGCTCTCGCCCAGGCTCCGGCTGAACCTGCCGCGCCGGTTTCGATTCAGGTTCATGCCGGCCGGACCATAGGAGCCTACGAGCCCATCTGGAGCTACTTCGGCGCCGACGAGCCGAACTTCGTCTACGCGCCCAACGGCAGAAGGCTGTTGGGCGAGCTGGCAGCGCTCAGTCCGGTCCCGGTTTACTTTCGCCCTCACAACCTGTTCACCACCGGCAACGGCGAGGGCTCGCTCAAGTGGGGCTCTACCAACGTCTACACCGAGCGGCCCGATGGGACGCCGGTCTACGACTTCACCATCACCGACCGCATCTTCGACGCGCTTACCGCCGCGCATGTGCGTCCGCTGGTCGAAATCGGATTCATGCCCAAGGCGCTGTCAACCCATCCTGAACCCTATCGCCACACCTTTCCCAACGGCGATATCTATACCGGCTGGAGCTATCCGCCCAAGGATGAGGCCCGCTGGTCAAAGCTGGTCGAGACCTACGCGGCGCATCTGCGCGAGCGCTACGGCAGCCAGACGGATTCGTGGCTCTGGGAGGTTTGGAACGAGCCCGATATCGCCTACTGGCACGGCACCCCCGCCGAGTATGACCGCCTATACGACCTGACCGCTGCCGCCATCCGCCGGGTTCTGCCCCAGGCCCGCATCGGAGGTCCCGAGGCCACCGGCATCAGCGACCGCTCCGAAGTCTTTCTGCGCCAGTTTCTCGACCACTGCTCCCACGGCATCAACGCCGCAACGGGCGCAACCGGCGCGCCGCTCGACTTCATCAGCTACCACCCCAAGGGCAAGACCGCGTTGTTCGATGGCCATGTCGAATTGCATATCGCCACCCAGCTGCGCGCCGCCGAGCGCGGAATGCAGGTGGTTGCCAGCTACCCGGAGTGGAAGCACACCCCGATTATCCTCGGCGAGAGCGATCCGGAGGGCTGCGGCGCCTGCCTGCGCAGCCAGAACGGCTATCGCAACGGCCCGCTTTACGGGGCGAGCGTGGCCGAAGCCACTCTGCGCACCTACGAACTGGCGCGCCAGTACGGCGTTACGGTCGAGGGTGCGATCACGTGGGCCTTCGAGTTTGAGGATCAGCCGGCCTTTGCGGGTTTTCGCGAACTGGCCACCGACGGCATCGACAAGCCGGTGCTCAACGTCTTCAGGATGTTCGGGATGCTGGGCGCGCGCCAGCCGGGCGCGGTGTGGATTGCCACCGAGAGCAGCGCAGCCCTCCCGCTGGCGGGCCTATTGGAACATGGCGTGACCGGCCCAGCCGATGTGAATGCCGTGGCCACCCGCAACGGTGGCGAGGTCGATGTCCTGCTGTGGAACTACCACGACGCCGATCTTCCCGCTCCCTCCGCCCCGGTTCACCTGACGGTCGATGGCCTGCACGGCAAGACTGCGATCGCTGCCGAATTCCGCATGGACTCCACGCACAGCAACGCATACCGTGCCTGGCAGCAGATGGGCAGCCCCGAGCACCCAACCGATTCCCAAATTGCGGAACTGGAGAAGGCAGGCGCGCTTGAAGAATCCGTGCCGGATCACTCCATCCCGTTGCGCGCCGGCTCGGCCGCCATCGATCTAGAAATCCCGCGGCAGGGGGTCGTTCTGGTACGCCTGAGGCAGCCTGTGCGGCGTTGATTGCGCCGTCGCGCGGACCCGCACTCGATGCAACCGGCCCCGGTCGTGTATCGTCCTATCCGTATGGCATCCACTGCGAGCAGCGTTCCGCATCCCGCGCCCGAGGCGGAGGAAGTCTATCGCCGCTGGATTCAGTTTCTCGATGAGGAGTTCACACGGCACCACTCCCCGGAGCTGCGCGCCGGGATTGTGCGCGACCAGCTTTATCAGCTCTACCTGGGCCGGCCGCACGGCGGCAAGCTCAACCTCACCCTCACCTCGGAGCTGCCCGGCAACGTCGTCAGCCTGTCGCTTGACCCGGAAAACGTGACCCTGGAGGCGGAGCACTTCGCCGACGCCGACCGGGAGCGCTTCAGCCAGCGCAAGCCGCTGCTCTGGTTCTGGCAGATGTTCGACCGCTCACCCGTGGGGATCAACCACTGGCTGGGGATCCGTTTCCGCCGCATGCTGGGCCGTCACATCTTTGCGCACATCGGCGCGGGGGTCAAGATCTACCATGGCGTGGACCTCACCTATGGCTACAACCTGTACCTCGGCGACGGGGTCACCATCCGCCAGCGCGCCCTGTTGAACGACCGCGGCGGCATCAGCATCGGCAAGGGCGCCGTCATCGGCTCCTTCGCCCGCATCTACTCCCACAGCCACAGACCGGAAGACTACGACCAGGTGACGCTCGCGCCCACCGTGATCGGCGCGGGAGCGCGCGTCGCCAGCCACGCCATCGTGCTCGCCGGCCAGCACGTCGGCGAGGGCGAAACGGTGGGCAGCTTCCCCGGAGACTGATCTGCGATTCCTCAGTTCGCCCCGCCATGCACCACGAACCGCTCCAGATAATCGTGCAATAGCTGGCGATGTTCCTGGCGGTAGGCGTCGTAATCCTGGGCAATCCCCTGGTCTGGCCCGCTGATCAGAATCCAGCAGTCCAGCATCCCGGCATCGCTCAGCTCGACCAGGTTGCGCAGGCTCTCGTCCAGCGCTTCCGGCTTGATCTTCTTCTGCTTGAGGACCGCGACCACCGCGCTCAGCGCCGAGTCTTCTTCCTTCAGCGTGTGCCGGTACTCCTTCTCGGCGGGAAAGTTCTTTTTGAACTGATCGCCCCGATAGCCGGCGCGCAGCATCGAGTACATCAGCCACGCCGAGGCGCCTGGATGCTGCTTGTCGTCCGTTATGCCCGGGTCGATGTTGATGGTGATGTTGTTGGGCTTCTTGGGGTCCACCACCGGAGCCGCCGGCCGCTCGATCTTGGGCGCCAGAAGCACCGCCTGCTGGCGTTGCGCCCACTGTTGCAATCCCTGCCAGGCCAGCCTGTTGTAGGGTTCGGCGACGACGGCGTCGATGAACTTCTCTTTGGCGCCGGCCCGGTCGTTTCCGATCTTGAAGAGCGCATCGCCCCAGTAGCGGTAGGCGGTCTCGCGGTTCGGATCGACCTCGATCGCGCGCGCAAACCATTTGGCCGCGGTCTTCAGATCCCTTTGCTCGTAGGCCGTGTCGCCGGCGAACAACGGCGCCAGGTAGAGCTTCGGATCGGCGTCCGCCGCGGCCTCGTACCTGGCGATCGCCGTCTGATAATCTCCGGCCGTGAAGGCCTTTTCACCCTCCTGCAGCAACTCTCCGCCGGGGCTGGCCGGGGCAATCTGAAGGGGCGCATCCGGATCGGTCTTCGCCAGCAATTGAGCGAAGTAGTTCGGATCGCCCAGCTCCACGGCGCGCTTGGCCGCGTCGCGCTCCCGCGTGCGCAGCGCCTTCACCTCCGCCGGGTCGCTGAGCTGGGTGGCCTTGGCTCCCAGGCAGTCGGCCAGCCGCTCCAGGTACATCCACTCATTGGGATGCGCCTTGGCCAGATCGTCATACAACGGCAAAGCGTCAACCCGTTTGCCTGCCGCGTAAAGGGCGTTCGCCCTGGCCGCCTCATCTTCCTGCGCCTGCGCCCAACCCGCCGCCAGGCCCGCAACCGCCATGCAAATGCAGATCCCCGCAATCCATCGCCGCACGCCGTTCCCCTTTCCCGCACTGAAAACCGGAAGGCTCAATTCCTTAGACAGCGCCGCCCGCCGCTTTGTTCCCGCTTCCCGTCGTTTCCTATCGACACTCCATGCTAACCTGAGTCTTCCGGCCCGTGGAGTGCGAGTTTGCAACAGTCCGACCTGATCATTGCCGTCTTTGAGTTCGTCCTGCTCATTTTTTCGCTCTGCGTCCATGAGTGCGCTCATGCCTGGATGGCCTCCCGCCTGGGCGATCAGACCGCGCGAATGGAAGGCCGCATCACGCTCAACCCCATGGTCCACGTGGACCCCATCGGCACCCTGCTCTTTCCCGCGCTGATGGTCTTCGGACCCTTCATCCACCTCAGCTTCTTTGGCGGCATGCTGGTGGGCTGGGCCAAACCCACTCCGGTCATCACCCGCAACTTCCGCAGGATCGTCCGCGACGACAATCTGACCACCCTGGCCGGTCCGGCCTCGAACCTGCTGCTGGTGCTGGCCGCCCTGCTCATCCTGGTCATCGACGTCAAGGTGGTTCCCAACGGAAACAGAGTGGTCGTCGATTCGTTCATCGCCTCTCTTGCGCCGGACGAGGGCGTCACTCCGCAGCCACTGGTGCTGCTGTGCGCGCTGACCATTCTGATCAACCTCTCGCTCTGCGTTTTCAACCTCTTCCCTATCCCCCCGCTGGACGGCAGCCGCCTGGTTCGCAACATGCTTCCCTACAACGCCGTGCAGGTCTACGACCGGATTCCCATCTGGGTCAGCTACCTGCTGATGATCTTCGTGGGCGGAACGGTGATCTGGGCATTTGTCAACCCCGCGCTCGAACTGGTGCTCCGGGTGCTGGCGCGCGTCTAGCACCTAGTTGGATAACTGGGCGAATGGTGTATGGTGCATAGCATGAAGGCTCGCAGCATCGCAATGACGCCTGACGAGCAGTCTGATTGGGAGTCTGTGGCGCATCGCCCGACCAGGGTGACCGCGCGCGGGAAGCGGAGGCGGAGATTGTGGCGGAGCTGGGGACGAAGAATCCGCTGGGGTGAGCAATCCACAGATGAACTCGCCTTGAGTAAATGGGCGTGGTTCTAGCTCCAACAATGGAGAGGCCGGCAACAACGAGACTTTCAGGCCCCGAGGCATCCTCTTCGCGGTATGTGTTGCGCCAGACCAGTCTGTGCACCGCCGCTTACTGGATAACCTCTAGCGAGGTTTAACTGGCGCCTCTCTCGCCCCAAGGCGCGTGACACTGACCGTTGCTGTTTTCCAACCGCTATCTTCACAATTCTCGCAAACGCAGCGGAGGGCGATTGGAAACTGAGACAAATTGTCAGCGAGGTCTATCTCTATTGGAATCGTTGGTAGGTTTGTTCCGGCTACGACTCCCTCAAAGCTCAGGGTTCTCTCGAGCTCTCTCTGGCCGTGAGGGTGAGTAAAGCCCGGAGGCTCGGAGTGGAACTTGCAAACGTCGCAAACCCGAAGCGCGAGGGCGCCGGAGCGCGCTGAAATCCCGCTGTCGTTCACCAACGAAATCTCGAATGAGACGGGCTTTCCCTTTGGCACAAATACGTGCGTGAAGAGCTGCGGGTCATCGGGTGCCGTAGGGGAAACAACTATCCCCGCCTTGAGCGCCGCTCGGGGTGTAATTAGCGCCTTTTGGGTCTTCGCCAGTTCCGCACGAAGATGATCTGCCTCCTCACGCAGGTCGGCGGTCTTGATTCCAGTTTCCAACTTGCTCAGCTTCGTTGAGAGGCGCTCAATGGATTCTGTGAAGACCTTTGTGTTCTGTACCTGGTTTGCGTTTGCGGTTTCGACGGCGGCGGTCAACGCCTTGATCCGGCCGGCCTGCTCGTCGGCCTTCCTCGCGTTCTTGTGCGCGTTGATCGTGCCGCCGATGCCGAGGACGACTATCACTAGCAGAACCGAGGCGCGCAGCCACGTTGCCTTATGGGCGCCCCAGTCCTTAACCAGCTGCAGCGAGGCGAGAATTGCCGTCAGGAGCGGAATCGCATAGCTCCACATGACGACCTCATTATCGCATTTTATTCGCCTTAAGGTCTAGCGACCTAGATCAGTAGTGTTGGGCCATCCGGCGGTCCATTAGCTGAGCGCCCCGCCAGCCCCCTGCCCGTTCGGACACCGGTTTCGGGCCGGGCATCAGTCGCGCTATACCTTCGGCTTCAAGCTCGGCCAGTCGGCGCGGCGGCGCTCGAGGAAGGCTCTGACGCCTTCGCGGAAGTCCTCGCTGGAGCGCTCCTGGGCGTTGGCCTCGATGGCGTCTTCCAGCTCCTCGTCCAGCCGGCGGCGGGAGTGAGCGGCCAGCAGCCGCTTGATGGCGTGCATGGCGTGGGGGCTGTTCAGCAGCAGCGTCTGGGCCAGGGCCTGGGCCGACTGCATCAACTCCTCGGCGGCCACAATCTGCGTTACCAGGCCCAACTGCAAGGCTTCCTGGGCCTTCATCAGCCTGCCGGTCAGCAGCAGCTCGCGGGTGCGCTTCTCGCCCACCTGGCGGAGCAGAAACGAGGCGACGATGGCGGGCACAAAGCCCACCCGCACTTCGTTGTAGCCGAACTTGGCTTCGGGGACGGCGAGGGTGAAATCGGGCAGCGTGGCCAGGCCCATGCCTCCGGCGACGGCCGGGCCGTTGACGGCGGCGATCACCGGCTTGGGGAACTCATAAAGCGCGCGCAGCGCCTGGGCCATGTTCTCCGAGTCGCGGCGATGCTCCTCCGGCGTGCGCGCGTGGATGGTCTCCAGGTGCTCCATATCCAGGCCGGCGCAGAAGGCCGAACCGGCCCCGGTCAGGATCACCACGCCGCAGCCGCAGGTCTGGGCCTCGCGCAGGGCCAGGGTGAGCTCCTCAATCAGCAGCGGGCAGAGCGCGTTGCGCTTGTCCGGGCGGTTGAGGGTGATGGTCTTCACCCCGTTGGCGGATTCGGTGAGGATGTGTTTGAAGCGGGTCATGGAGATCTCCTTCCGCAGCCGGCCGCGGGATCGATTCCCAGGCGGAAAAGCCTATCGTAGCGCAGGTTTGCCCCGCCATGCCGGTGATTCGGGTCACCGCCTGTTTTGAAGGGGCGGCGCCGCGGCGGGTTCCATGCCCGCCGGGATTGACGAAGGGAACGACCCGGAATCTCGGATTCTCTTCGGCTCTCGCTCCCCTTTCTCGGGGCCAGCGGCAGTCTTCGGTTCATCAACCGCCGCATTTCTCAATTCTTCGAGTACGATTGACTTGTTCTTTGACATGAATCAATAGTGCACCAACTTTCAACAAGTAGCAGGATAAACTCTCTTTGACGGCGGTTTCTTACTGGCTATCTTGTTGTTGAATATCGGCCTTCGGCGACTGAACGCCATCGCGCTTATTGACCTGAAAGATTCTGATCGCCTGTTGAATGCGCCTTGTTTGCATTGCCAAAATCCGAAGTTCTTCTTCGGCAACAAGAATGGCATCATTCCATTTAGAATCAGAAAGTTGACAAACTATCTCTGTATTGCTTGACATTTTCTTTGACATGGTCATATACTCCCTTCATGACAGAATCTCAGAATGAAACCTTTCGTGCCGCCCTGAAAGAAGCGAGGGCGGCCTTTGACCGGGCAACAAGGCGGTTGACGGATATATCGCTGGAGAAGTTCGAGCTTGACAATGAGGTCGTTCGTCTTCGTCGCACTATCACAGCGCTTGCGGCGATGTGCAGCGAATCTCCGTGGACGGATGAGCTTGGAATCACCGAGACCTGCACGGAAGTCATGCAAAGCGAAAAAGGGGAGGTCTCCACGCAGGAGGTCGTTAAAAAGTTGGAGAGGCTGGGTTTTGATCTGGCGTCGCAAAAGAACCCAGCCGCGTCTGTCCATGCGGTTCTCTCGCGCTTGGCGGCTCAAGGGAAGATCGAGAAGATAACGAATGAGGAGAAGAACGGTGTAGTAACTTGGAAAGGGCCAAACTACGCTCCACCTGATGATTACGCGCAGTCGGCTGAGATTTCCGACGACGACATTCCATTCTGAGGAGGATTAGTGTTGTGCGGGGGCACACAGAGGATAGCGCCTCTGAATGCCCCCTGGATGGGACCGTAGCTCAATTGCCCAGAGCAGCGGACTTTGAATCCGCAGGTTGGAGGTTGGATGCCTCCCGGTCCCACAATGACCCCAGTGCCGGAAATAGCAAACGCGCTCGCTCTGCAAGCGAGCGCTCATTTCGGGCTTCCGAGTTCGATTCTCGGCTGGGGGACACCACTTCCCAAAACAAGGATCGAGAAGATAATAGTACATCGTGGCGACGAAGAAAAGCACAAAACGTAAGCGCGGACCGAAAGAGGAGAGGCTTGTCATTGCCGACCCACAGAAGGCGATAGACCCCCTCTTCAAGCCGAAGCCGAAGAAGGTATAGCGAGATTCGCCCTTCTGCCCTCACCGAATTGTTCCGTCTGCTCATTTCAACAAGTACCTAGTCCCAAAATATTTTCCTCTTCTGTTGATTACTTTGGTTCGTGATTCTTCAGGTTTCTCCGGGAATGATGGGTGAATCTTTGGTTTGCCCCTGAGTTTCCACTTGACAATTATGGTTCGCTTCCGCGACAGTTACGCATATCGCGGTGCGCAATGGCACCCCGGAGTTCCCGCTCTGGCACTCCGCACACAGCCCATGGCTATCGCCCTTGTGAGTGCGGAAGCACGCGAAGTACTGCGGTGCGATTATTGCAGCCTGGTTCAGTTCAGGACCAGCAACTCCCTTTGCAGAAGGTGCCACAGGCCCGTCGAAGTGGAAGAGCCTGCGCCGCTGGCCGCGCAGCTTGTGGCCACCCAGTCCGTTCCGGCTTCGGCCGAGGCCGGGTTGCAGGTTGCCGGGCAGGTGCGCGAGCTTCGCAAGGCGCGCCACCTGAGCCAGCGCCAGGTGGCCAAGCGCATGCAGGTGCCCCGCACCTACATATCGAAGATCGAAAACGGCAAGGCAATCCCCACGGTCGGTTCGCTGGAACGGCTGGCGTCGGCCCTCGAAGTGGATGTGCGCCACCTGGTGCGGGACGCCCGCAGCCGCCGCGAGGAGGAGGTAGCCTCGATTCTTGCCGACCCGTTCCTGGCCGAGATTGCCGCTTTGCTGCCCTATCTGGACTCGATGCAGCGGATGCTGTTTTCGGGGGCGGTGCGGGATGCGGCGTTGGGCCGCCGCCGCATCGCCTAGGCTCCCGGAGGATTGATGGCGGCCGGGAGCGCTTCCCGTTTTGGGCGGACCCGCGGCGATCCATCGAAGTGGGGGACCTGTCCGCGCGGCTCAATCCAAAGGGAGCGGCTGGCGATTGATGGCCGGATTGCGGCTGCGTTGCGCTTGTGCTACGGTCGATAATGCAACACTGCGGCTCGTGCTGAGGAGCATCCTGCCCCGGTCAAGGAGCCTGCTGCGAGTGAGCGGCCCGTCGATCCGGTTCCGGCGTACCCTCACCGGCGTTTTTCTTGAATGCCGTCAGAGCGCCGGCCTTCGAGCCGCGTGAGCAATGTTGAGGCGAGTTCCTTGTTTCCACCCGGCAAGTTGCGTATCCATGAGCTGACCTCGGAGGAGCGCGCTGTCTATGCGACGCTGAAGCCCGAGCGCCTGCCCCAGCACGTGGCCATCATCATGGACGGCAACGGCCGCTGGGCCGGCAGCCGCTCGCTGAAGCGGTTCATCGGCCACCAGCAGGGCGCCAAGAGCGTGCAACTGGTCATGGAAACCGCCTCCCGCATCGGCTTGCCCTGGCTCACGCTTTACGCCTTTTCGCTGGAAAACAGCCTGCGCCGGCCCCGCGCCGAGGTCAACTTCCTCATGCGCCTGCTGAAGACCTACCTGGAGAGCAACCTGCAGCGCATGATGGACAACGACGTCCGCTTCCGCTCCATCGGGCGCACCGGCAGCCTGCCGTCCGAGGTTCAGGACAAGATACGCTGGGCGGAAGAGGCCACGGCCGGCAACAGAAGCATGACCCTCACGCTGGCCTTGAACTACGGCGGGCGCTCCGAGCTGGTGGACGCCTTCCGCTCACTGGCTGCCGAGATCGAGCTCAAGCACATCAGGCCCGAACGCATCTCCGAGGAAGACATTCACCGCCATCTCTACACCGCGCATATGCCCGACCCCGACCTGCTGATCCGCACCTCGGGCGAGATGCGCTTGTCGAGTTTTCTGCTCTGGCAGATCGCCTACACCGAGATCTACTTCACCGAGCGGCTGTGGCCCGATTTCCGCGGTATCCATCTGTTGGAAGCCATCGCCGACTTCCAGCGCCGCGAGCGCCGCTACGGCGGCTTGACCGGAAGCACCGGCGAAGTGGACGAGGAGGCTGAACGGGCCAAGATCGTGGCGAACTGATTACGTTCGTTATTCCTTGAGTTCTTTTAACGTTTACAAGGTTGATCTTGCCGGCACATGCTGACGAAGATCGAAGGTGGAGGCAAGAGTTCATTGGAAAACGTGAAGACGGCGGCCAAGGCGGGGGATTCGGCGGCCAAGGCGAAGCAGTTGGCAGAGAGATTGCGCTTCCGGTTGAAAGAAGCGATGGCGCAGCGCGGGGGCTCCGATGCATTCGTGCATTGGCTGCGATTGGACGGCAAGAGAAGCGCGTGAAGCGGGCTTGCCGGCGCAAAATGCCGTTTACTTAGGAAGGGCGTGGCGGGCTGACAGCGACGGATACAGCCAACTCGCCTTCCCGAAACCTATCTACAAGACAGGCGTCTTGAAATCGGCGATGAACTGGATACCTGGAACGTCCAGTTTGACAAGTTGTCCATCGCCGGTGAGGAACAGGTCGATGCCGGCAGAAGCCGCACAGGCCAACTGTATTGCGTCGGCGATTCTCAATCTCTCTCTCGATCGCAGCCTCCCGAATGGAGCGACTGCCCCTTCGTCGAATGGCAAACAGGTGAATCCCATCTCCCGAATGATCTCGCGCACGGCCCGCGTCTTGTTCGGGTCGGGCGATTTTTCCGCGCCGGCCATCACCTCTCCCAAGGCGAGGTAACTCGTGTAGAGGGAGTCGCCCCGCCTGTAGGAACGGTCGAGAAGATGCTGCACTCTTGGACCGAATGTTGGATGGTCCTCCAACAGATAAATAAACAGCATGGTATCCCAGCAAATGCGGCTCATGCGGCGTCCTCGTCCTCCGACCTTACCCAGCGCAGGAACGCTTCACCGCCGCCGTACTCCGCTAGTTCTTCTTTCAGAAGTCCGCGCAGCTTCTCGGTCAGGCGAAACGCTCGGGCTGTGGGGTCTTCCTCTTGCGGCTCCATTCTTCCGCCTTCCGAGAGAGTGTCCTTCGCGTCCGAATCAGCCCCGTGATTGGCCACACGATAGCGCACGACCACAGTAGTGCTCATCTTGGAAGGAGGACCGTCAACACCTTCGATTTCAAGCCCGTTCTCGCGCAGAAACTTCGATGTTTGCAGCGCGGTGCAGACCTGCGGTGTGTTTCTGGCTGGAAAGCCGTCGGTTTGCAGGTCCTCCAAAAGAGCCTTCACAGGGATGGAGAACTGCCTTTTCCCAGCGATGATGGCTGGATGAACGTATTTCGCTTGAGCCTTAGCCCGCACCTGATCGCTCAATCCCAGGTTGTTCATATCAGAATCCCCTTTTCCGGTCCGAGAAAGACGGTCTTGCCTCTCCGAGCCTTGAAGAAGAATAACGCAATCCAGACAATGTGTCAAGTCAGTTATTAGACTGTCTGTCTCACAGTTTGGAGAGACTTCATTTTTTCGCCGGGTTGGCGCAAGCAATCCGGGTGGTCGCCCGCACCCTGCCCCGGCAGTGTATTCTCACCCTGGGCATGAAACGCATTCTCACCGCTCTCGTATTGATTCCGTCAGTCCTCCTCCTGGTCTTTCTGTGGCCGAGCTGGCCGTGGCTGTTTGCGCTGGTCGTTGCCGCGGTGTCGGCGCTGGCCGGCTGGGAATACCTGGGCCTGGCGCAGCGCAACGGGGCCAAGCCGCCGCGCGTTGCGGTGCTGGCGGCCATTCTGGCGCTATTTGCCGGCAGTCTTGAATACCCTGACCAAACGGCTCCCATCTTCGGCGGTCTCAGCCTGGGCCTGCTGGTCTATTGCACCTTCCGCTCGTCCATCGACCACATGATGGCGGATGCGGCAGCCTCCATCTTTTGCTTGCTCTATGTGGGGCTTACCCTGATTGCCGTGCCTGCCCTGCGCGAGCAGACCAACGGCCCTTCGCTGGTGGCTTTTCTGCTGTGCGTGGTTTGGGCGGGAGACATCGCCGCGCTTTACGTCGGCCGCGCCTGGGGCCGGCACAAGCTGGCGCCTACCTTGAGCCCCAACAAAACCTGGGAGGGCGCGCTGGGCTCGGTGGCGGGCAGCCTGCTGGCCGCCGGAGGCCTGCTGGGCCTGGAACATCTGTTTACGACCCAGTGGGACAAGGTCTGGCTCTCCTACCCGGAGGGCCTGTGGTACTGGCTGGAGCTAGCGCTGCTGGTGAATGTGGCCGCGCAGGTGGGCGATCTGGCCGAGTCGGCGCTCAAGCGCTCGGTGGGGGTGAAGGACTCCGGCTCCCTGCTGCCTGGTCACGGCGGCGTTCTGGATCGCATCGACGCCCTGCTCTTTGCCGCTCCGGTGCTGTGGTACGCTCAGGTTATTCACCGGCCGTTCTGAACAGGGAAGAGGGAACGGAAGGGAACGAATCTGGCGCATAATAAGTCAAGAGGGAGCGTCGACATTCGCGCTCTGGTTTCCGTGGGAGTTGGCCCATTGACAACCCAAATCGTTCGCCTGGGAAACACCCTAACCGTCGAGATTCCCGAGGAGTTGGTTACTCAAGCCGCTCTGCCGGTGGGTGAGCCGTTGGAATGGGTCTCGAACGGAAGCGGCAGCATAGCGCTCGTCAAGCCTTCCACTCTCGTAAGCCAGCGCAAGCGCAAGACCTTGGAAGAGCTTCTTGAAGGTATTCCGGAAGGAACCTGCATTCCGGAATACGACTGGGGCCCTCCGCGCGGGGTTGAGGTTTGGTGAAATCCTACAGTCCCGACTGCGGCGATCTGGTCTGGTTCGATTTCGATCCGCAAGCCGGTAGGGAGCAGGCTGGCCGCAGACCGGCCTTGGTGCGCTCTGCCCGGTTCTTCAATCTGAGAACGTCCTTGGCATTTGTTTGCCCCATTACCAGCAAAGCCAAGGGCTACCCGTTCGAGGTCTTTCTTCCTCCAGGACTTCCCGTGCATGGAGCCGTTCTTTGCGAACACATGCGAAGTATGGATTGGCGGGTGCGTAACGCAGTCTTGATCGGCAAAGCCCCGGACGAAGTTCTCGATCAGGTTCGAGAAATTGTAGGGTCCATCGCAGGCATCACGCCATAATCCGGATTGGACCTGGACTCCTTAAGGACCCCGAAGCTCCAACAAAAACCATGAAAAAACTCGCCATTCTCGGTTCCACCGGCTCCATCGGGAAGAGCACCCTCTCCATCGTGGAGCAGTTCCCGGAGCGCTACCAGGTGGCCGCGCTGGCTGCCGGGCGCAACCTGGACGAGTCGTTCGCGCAGGCGGTTCGCTGGCGGCCGCAGGTGGTCTCGCTGGCCAGCGAAGAGCTGGCGGGCGAGCTGGCCGCGCACCTGCGGCAGGCCGGCGTTACCGGGATCGAGATCGTTCACGGGACTGAAGGGACGGTCGCCTGTTCGACGCTGCCCGAGGCCGACTTTGTGGTTTCGGCGATTGTGGGCGTGGCCGGCTTGGAGGCTACCCACGCGGCCATCCTGGCGGGAAAGCCCGTGGGGCTGGCCAACAAGGAGTGCATGGTGGCCGCGGGCGAAATTCTGACCCGCGCCGCCCGCGAACGCGGCGTCCCCATCCTGCCCATCGACAGCGAACACAATGCGGTGCATCAGTGCCTGCGGGTGGGCGCTCATTCCGAGGTGAAGACCATCTGGCTGACGGCCTCCGGCGGGCCGTTCCGGCAGCTTCCGCTCGATGAGTTTGCCGCCATTACGCCGGAGCGTGCGCTCAAGCACCCCACCTGGGTGATGGGCCGGCGCATCACCATCGACTCGGCCACCATGCTGAACAAGGGCCTGGAGGTGATCGAGGCCTGCCGGCTCTTCGATGTGCGGCCCAGCCAGGTGAGGGTTACCGTGCATCCGCAGTCCACGGTTCACTCGATGGTGGAGTACGTGGACGGCTCGATCCTGGCGCAGATTTCGGTTACCGACATGCGTCTGCCCATCCTGTATGCGCTGGCCTGGCCGGAGCGGCCCGTCTCCACGCTCACCTTCGACCTGGCCGCACTGCGCCATCTGGATTTCGAGCCGCCCGATTTCGAGCGCTTCCCCTGCCTGCGGCTGGCCTTTGAAGCCGCCGAAAAGGGCGGAGCGCATTGCATCGCCTTGAACGCGGCCGACGAGGTGGCCGTCGAGGCATTCCTCGAGCGGCGAATCCCCTTCACCGGAATCCCGCGTACAATTGAAAAGGTGCTCGCATCCACGCCGGAGGCGCATCCCGCCACCATTGCGGAGGTGCTCGCCCACGACCGGGAGGCGCGCGAAACGGCTCGCGCGCTTTTAGCTTTGGGCGAAGGCTGGCCGGCGGAGCGCAGGGCGTTAGATTGAGGTTTGAACCGTACATCCATGATCGCTTTTCATCACATTCTTGTGACCATTATCGCGTTTATCGTGCTGATTGCCGTGATGGTCGTGGTCCATGAGTTCGGCCACTTCGCCGTCGCCAAGCTCTGCAAGGTCCGCGTCGAGCGGTTCTCCATCGGCTTTCCTCCGCGCCTCTTCGGCATCAAGATCGGCGATACCGACTACTGCATCTCCGCCACCCCTCTGGGCGGCTATGTCAAGATGACCGGGGAAGCTCCGGAGCAGAATCTGGAGGCGCCCGGCGCCGTCGCCGCGGTGCTGGAGGACGATCCCGGAAGTCTCCTCTCCCATCCCCGCTGGCAGCGAATGCTGATCGGCTTTGCCGGGCCCTTCGCCAACTTCGTCCTGGCTTTCGTGTTGATGGTCTTCTACTTCAACTGGATCAATGAAGTCCCCAAGTACGAGGTAAGGAACGCGACCGTCGAGTGGGTCACGCCCGGCTCGGCGGCGGCTCAGGCCGGCCTTGAACCCGGCGACGTCGTGACCCACTTCGACACCGCCGACAATCCCGGCTGGGAGGTGGTTAACGCGCGCCTTAAATTCAACGTGAATCAGGCAGTTCCGGTCACCGTCGAGCGCGGAGGCAAGAGGCTCAATCTCACTTTTCGGGTGCCCGCCGAAGCCAAGTCCGACGACTTCGACCTCACCGACACGGGCATTCTGCCCGAGATCGTATCCGGCCCGATCCGCGTCCAGGAAGTGATGCCGGGCACGCCGGCGGAGCAGGCCGGCTTCCGCGCCGGCGACTCGATCCAGTCCGTCGATGGCCACGCCTTCCATTTCGTGCTGACGCTGCAGGCTTACATGAAGGCCGGCCAGGGCAAGCCGATGTCGCTCGTGCTGCTGCGCAACGGCGTCGCTCTGCCTCCCATTGCGGTTCAGCCGGTCAAGATGGATTCCGCCTGGAGGCTGGGGTTTGTAGCCGCCGCCATTCCCTATCGCGACGAGCCGCTTCCCCTCAACAAGGCGATTGCCAAGTCCACGGCGTTTTGCTCCGCCAACTCGTTTCTGGTTTTGGAGTTCATCGAGCGGCTCTTTTCGCGCAAGGTTTCCGTCACGCAAATCTCCGGTCCGCTGGGAATCGCCCGCGCGGCCGGCGACGCGGCGGAGATCAAGGATTGGTCCTCGAAGTTCGATCTGGCGGCCGCCATCAGCCTCAACCTGGGCATTATCAACTTGCTGCCTTTTCCCATCCTCGACGGGGGCATGATCTTCATTCTGCTCATCGAGAGCGTACGGCGCCGCGACATCAGCATCGCCGTGAAGGAGCGCATCTACCAGGCGGCGTTTGTGGTAATTGTCGCCTTTTTTGCCTTCGTGATCTTCAACGACGTGACCAAGTTGCCGATCTTCTCGCATTTGAAGCCGTAAGGGCAGAGATCAGAGATCAGGGGTCAGGGATCGGCTATCGGGGGCCGGCTTTGCCGCTGACAACTGACGACTGAAAACTGACCACTTGTGGAGAGTCTGCCGGATGCCAGTGACGACCGAAGTGCGGGTGCGTTATGCCGAAACCGATCAGATGGGCATTGTCTACTACGCCAACTACCTGGTCTGGTTTGAGATCGGGCGCGTGGAGCTGCTGCGGGCTCTAGGCCTTGCATACAGCCAGTTGGAGATCGATCACCAGTGCATCCTGCCCGTGATCGAGGCCAGTTGCCGCTATCGCTCGCCGGCCCGCTACGACGATGAGATTCTGATCGAGACGCGGCCCTCGCTGCTGCGCGGATCGGTGCTCAAGTTCGCCTACCGCATCTTGCGAAAGGCTCCGGAGGGAGAGGAACCCGCGGTCCTGGCCGAGGGAGAGACGGTGCATGTGGTCTGCGACGACCAGTTGAACCGCAAGCGCCTGCCGGAGAGGTATGCGGCGGCGCTGCGCGCGGCAATGGCGGAAGGCTAGCTCGCTCACGTCCCCGGCCGCCGTCGCCAGGCGTGTTCCAGATCACTGCGAGACCGCTTGAAATGGGGCGACCGTGAATGGGGGCGGTCTGGCCGGGTTCCGGCCAGCGCTACGGACCGCTTGAGGGGAGAGCCCCCCATGGACAAAAGCTCTTTCTCCAGTCGCCGGGATTTTCTCAAGGGTGCGCTTATGGGCGCCGCGGCCCTGCGGGCGGCCGGCGCGGGAGTGCCGGCAGCGGCGGAACAAGGCGCTTCGGGGGCCAGGTCCAAGGTGGTGATTGCCCGCGACGCCCTGCTGCGAGGCACGGGTTCCACGCTGGATTCGAGTCGGATGCTGAGCCTGCTGGATCGCGCCATGCAGGCTCTCTTCGACCGCGACCATCCGGTCGAGGCGTGGAGGAAGCTGGTCCGTCCGGGTGAGACGGTGGGCCTCAAGGTGAACACCTTGGGAGGACGCGGAATCTCCACCAGCCCGCAACTGGTGGAAGCCGTCTGCGAGCGTTTGCAGGAGGCCGGAATCAAGCCGGCGGACATCGTGGTATGGGACCGCGACAGCGAGGAGCTGGAACGCGCCGGATTCCATCTGTCGATGGATGAGAACCGCGTTCAGTGCTTCGGCACCGACCGGGCCGGTTACGAGGAGGATCTGGCGGCGTACGGCAGCGTGGGCAGCCGCCTGTCGAAGATACTGACCCAGCGCTCGGGGGTTCTTATCAATCTTCCGGTGCTGAAGGACCACGACGGCGCGGGCGTGACCATCGCTCTGAAAAACATGTACGGCACGATTCACAACCCCAACAAGTACCACCCCAACGGATGCAATCCGTATGTTGCCGATCTGAACATGCTTTCCGAGATCCGAAGCAGGATGCGGTTGATTGTCTGCGATGCGACCACGGCGATGTACGAAGGCGGTCCGGCATTCAAGCCGGAGTTCAGTTGGAAGCACAATGCCCTGCTCGTATCGCAGGACCCCGTGGCGCTGGATACCACCGGCTGGCAGATCATCGAGCGCAAGCGGGCCGAAAAGGGGTTGAAGACGCTGGAGGCCGAAGAGAGAGCGCCCCGCTACATTGCCACGGCGGCCGATTCCGAGCATCGACTGGGTGCGAACGATCCCCGCAGGATTTCGACGGTTGAGGTTTAGCCGGGGGCGATAGGGAGGTTCAAAATGTTCTGTGGACTGAATGTGCTGAAAGACGAGAGTCTTGCTCTTCGCGCCGAGCGCGTCCCGCTCGGCCGGCCGCTGGGCCGCCGGTCGTTTCTGAAGTGCGCGCTGGCCTCGGGAGCGGCGCTGGGTTTGAGCGAGTTTGCCCGGCCGGCCGCGGGTGCGCCCTCGGGCGCCGGCCAGCAGCAGCAAGACGATTCGCGATTCGTCGTCGAGGCGAAATTCTACCAGAAGCTGCCGAACCGAAAGATCAAATGCAAGCTCTGTCCGCGCGAATGCTCGGTGGGAGACAAGGAGCGCGGCTACTGCGGCGTGCGCGAGAATCGCGGCGGAGTGTACTACTCGGTGGTGCATTCGCGGGTGTGCGCGGCGCACGTTGATCCCATCGAGAAGAAGCCGCTCTTCCACTATCTGCCGGGGACCACGGCTTTCTCGCTGGCCACGGCCGGCTGCAACGTGAACTGCAAGTTCTGCCAGAACTGGGATATCTCCCAGTCGCGCCCGGAGGAGATTCCCGCCGACTACGCTCCCCCGCAGCGGATCGTGGACCTGGCCAGGCAGTACAGTTGCCCGACCATCGCCTACACCTACAGCGAGCCGGTGGTCTTCGCCGAATACCTGATGGATACGGCCGATGCCGGTCACCAGGCCGGCGTGCGCAGCATTGTCGTATCCAACGGCTACATGCAGGAGGAGGCGCTCAAACAAGCCTACGGAAAGATGGATGCGGTGAAGATCGATCTGAAGGCCTTCACAGAGTCGTACTACCGGGATGTGGTTACCGGGCAGTTGAAGCCGGTGCTGGATTCGCTGGTCACGCTCAAGAAGATGGGCAAGTGGACGGAGATCGTCTACCTGGTGGTGCCCGAGCGCAACGACGGCGATCAGGAGTTCCGCGGTCTGGCGCAATGGATCAAGGCCAACCTGGGCGCGGATGTGCCGCTGCATTTCACGCAGTTCCACCCGGAATACCTGCTGAAAAACCTGCCCATCACGCCGGTGCCGACGCTGGAGCGCGCCAAGGCGATTGCCGACGCCGAGGGACTGCACTACGTTTATATCGGCAACGTGCCGGGGCATCCGGCGCAGAACACCTACTGCCCGCAGTGCCGCCGCATGCTGGTGGAGCGCGTGGGATTCACGGCCAGCAATGTGCTCATCGAAGAGGATGCCTGCCCATTCTGCAAGCATCCGATTCCCGGCGTCTGGCACACATGAGGGCGCCTGAGGAGGTTTGGTAAATGAACTTGAAGAGGAGTTGCAAGATGTATTGGCTGACAGCTCAAATCGTCGCGCTTATGGCGGTGGCGCCCCTGCAGCATGTGCGCGCCTCCGATCCCGTGAAGGTGAGGCAGGCCGGAGTTGCCGGCGGTTTCTATCCGGCCGATCCCAAGGAGCTTACGGCCATGATCGACGGCATGCTGGCCAAGGCCACGCCGCCGCCGATCAAGGATCCGATTCTGGCCGTGGTTGCGCCGCACGCCGGCTACCAGTACTCCGGCCCCGTGGCCGCCTACACGTACGCGGAGCTGAAGGGGCGCAAGTTTTCGCGCGTGGTGGTGATTGCGCCGTCGCACTACGAGGCCTTCGACTTCACCTCGGTCTATGAGGGCGACGCCTACGCGACGCCCCTGGGCACGGTGCAGGTGGACAAGGCCTTTGCGCGGCAGTTGGCCAAGATGAGCTCGACCATGCAGCTTTCCAGCCGGGGGCACGATGCCACACCGGCAGGGGCCGAGCACGCCATCGAGGTGCAGTTGCCGTGGCTGCAGCGGGTGCTGGGCAACTTCGAGCTGGTGCCCGTGGTGATGGGCGATCAGAGTTACGAGAACAGCCGCGCGCTGGGAGTGGCCCTGGAAAAGCTGATCAAGAGCGACAGCAAGGACGGCGAGACGCTGGTTCTGGCCAGCTCCGATCTGTCGCACTACCACCCCTACGACGAGGCCGTGACCATCGACCACAAGACGCTGAATGCGCTTCAGGCGTGGGACTACTTCAGCATGTCGCGCAACTT
>Ga0326728_10002793_pt1 | contig 56920 bp, 44 predicted proteins | sample MB3enrmetagenome_FD_207602 | JGI IMG/M metagenome (GOLD analysis project Ga0326728, IMG submission 207602) | Lab enriched peat soil microbial communities from McLean, Ithaca, NY, United States - MB31MN | ecosystem: Environmental > Terrestrial > Soil > Wetlands > Peat | place: USA: New York... | reverse complement strand
GCCATCGCCAGTTCACCCAGTCGCGAATCATGGCTTCCATATCCGACCACCCTTTCTTCCTCGGGGCATACCACAATTGGCCGACGTTGTAGCGGGAGCGAGCCCCGAGGATCTGGCCGATGGCGCCATGGGAGACGCGGTTATAGGTTTCCCGGTGAAGACGGTCGTGCCGCCACAGAGTTCCCGACACCACGCAGAGGTTGTAAGCCGCAGCTTTCTGGCCGGTGGCCAGAATGGAGCGCACGCCGGGAGCGTCCACCGCGCACGGCTTCTCCAGAAAGATGTGTTTCTTGGCGTCCACCGCGGCATCGAAATGCTGGGGCCGGAAATGCGGCGGGGTGGCCAACAACACCAGGTCCACGTCAGCTTCCAGCACTTTCTTGTAAGCATCGAAGCCAATAAAGCAATGGTCGTCGGCCACTTGCACCTGCGCCTTCTTGGCAAGCTCGTCGCGGCATGTGGCCAGATGGTCTTGCAGGACGTCCCCCAGCGCCACGATCTTGAGGTTGGGTCCCGCCTTGAGATAGTTCAAGGCCGCGCCGGTGCCGCGGTTGCCGCAGCCAATCAATCCGGCCTTCAGGACGGGGCCGTCCGGGGCCACATCTACGAACGTCACGGGCGGGTAGGACTTCTTGCAACTCGCCAGCACCGCTCCGGCGCCCACGGCCGCCACGGCGCCGATAAATGTTCGGCGATTAAAATCCCGTTTTCCCTTGTCAGTCTTCTCATCCGTCATGTTGATCCTCCTTTAAGTACATGTGCCGAAGGCACCTTGGAGTGCGGCGGCTCGACGCCGCCTTTGCCTCCCGTCAATACAAGCCCGGCCCATCCACTGCCTTGATCCTCGCCATCGGTGTTGTTCATTCCAAGGCGGCGTCGAGCCGCCGCACTCCAAGACGCTTCGCGCCTTTGCATCGACTAATGTAGAAACTCCAGGCGGCGGTCTATGATCGACGGCCTGTAGCGGCGGTGTCCCCACCGCCGTATGGCGGTCGGAGACCGCCGCTACAGCAGCCCCCGCTCTCGCCGCCATTGGGTTGCCCACGAGCCGCCGGCGCTAAGCTACCTTTTCCGGCTCCTGTCATGTTACTCCTGACTTCTGACTCCTGTCTCCTGACTCCTAATACTCACGGACCACGCGGAAGCCCACATCGGTGACGTCCGAATACCACCAAATGCTCTTGGGCGATTGGGGGTCGGTAAGCAGCCAATCCTCTTCGCGTGTGTGGTCGCGTGCGGCGCAGCGCAGGTCGGCAGCGTCCGAACGATAGGAACCTCCACGCACCACGTGCTCCTTGCCGGAGTCCGGGCCGCGCGGATCAGTGACCTCGGATTCCGGCAGATGCGCGTAAGCATCGGGGTCGTACCAATCCAGGCAGAATTCCCGCACGTTGCCCAACATATCCACCATACCCCAGGCATTAGGTTTAGTGATGCCGGTGGGATGAGTTTCATCCAAGCTATCACCCTGATACCACGCATAATCGATGAGCGGCGCGGTCTTCACTCCCAGCAAGCGATTCAACCATCGCTGAGTAGTGAACGAAGCAGGGTCGCCGGCGAAGAAATACGGGGAAGTGGCGCCCGCACGGGCAGCGTATTCCCACTCCGCCTCCGTGGGGAGCCGGTATTTCTTTCCGGTAATTTGCGAGAGCCACTCACAATACTTAGTGGCGGCGTAATAGGTCATGGTGATGGCCGGCCGCGAACCTCTGCCCCAACCCTGGTCAGGAGATCCGTAAGGCGGAGTCGGCCCACTCACGGCGTCGGCTTTGCCGGATGCCGGAGCGTCCCGATTGCGTCCGGTGTTCCCACGCTGGAGCAGGTAAACCTCGTACTCTCTCCACGTCACTTCCGCCCTTTCCATCCAGAACGGGCTGATCTTCACTTGGTGGACCGGGCCTTCATCGGCGCGCCGGTAGGGTTCCGACTCGGGGCTCCCCATCTGGAACGAACCGCCGGGAACAGCCACCATGCGGATTTTCACGGTCGAGCCGGGAATCACCTCGGTGTAGCTCTTGAACCCCTGGGGACTAGAGGGGAACGCCTTCTCGAGTTCCTGTTCCAGAGCGGCGGCCTCATCCACGACTTCCTCAGCTTGCTTGCCGCGATAGTGTCCCGTGTGCAGGTGGCAATTAATGCACCGCATCTTGTCCTTGGAGCGTTGATAGTGCAAGTGGCCATCCACGCCCTTCTTGGAGAGCCCGACGCTGAAAAGGTTGGCGTGGCAACGAATGCAAGCGTCGTCATAAGTGAACGTGCGGGCCTGGGTCAAAGTTTGCTTGGATTGCCAGTTAATTTTGGTGAGATTCTTGAAAAGCTTGCCGTAGATGTCCTTGCTACCCAAACGGGCCTTCTCCGTGTAATACACCATCCCTTGGCCGGGGAGGTGGCAATCGATGCAGTGGGTCACCACACCGCTCTTAGTGGTGTAATGCGGCGACCGAATCCAAGTTTGCGTGGCGTCCGGATGGGCATGGCAGGCCTGGTCGCAGAATTTGTCCGAGGAGGTGGCGTCCACGCCGGATTTTCCGGACAAAATAACCGCGACGCCGAGGCAAAACCCGATTCCGACAAAAAGTACATTTTTAGCCCATGGGGATGATGGGGAATTAGTGCTTATTTGCTGGCTATCCACTTTTGTAAAGAAAAAAAACATGCGCCTGTGCTATTTGCCCCTTTCTCGCAATCCGCGGCATGAAGTGGGAAAACCGCGTGAGCTGTAGTACTTCCATTTTCCCCCCACCCGGCGAACCCATAAGGCCGCCACACCCGGAAGGGATTCAGCAGCCCGAATTCCATCCGCTTCGGGCATTAAGGAAAACGCCGTGCCGAGAGAGTCAGCGGTGGTCGAATCCCTGGCGATGACGGTAGTACTGTTTTCCCCTTCCAGCGCCCAGCCCGTTTCAGGATTAATCACGTGCGAGTAACGATGGCCATTAAGTTCCAAAAACTGATGCTCATCGCCGGACGTGGAAACCGCGGCGGCGTGCAACAGCAGCGTGCAAGGCGGTGTCCCAGCTACTGCGTCTGCCGTGTCGATGTCAACCTTCCAACCGGAATTTCCCGGCGGAGGTTCGCCCACAACAACCTCTCCCCCAGCCACCACCATGGCGTGGTCAATCCCCTGCGATTGCAAGACGGCCAGCATTTGGTCCGCAGCATAACCCTTGCCGATGGCGCCAAGATCCAGCTTCATGCCGGCGCGCTTCAGGAACACCGTGTGGCGCGCCGGGTCCAATTCGATATTGCGGTAATCCACCAGAGCTCTTGCCTTCGTTATGTCTGCGGGATCAGGCAAGCGTCCGGTTTTGCGGGCACCGCGCCATAAATCAACCAACGGGCCGATGCTGACGTCAAAGAGGCCGTGGGAAAGCTCCGAGACCCACAGGGATTTCGCCAACACGTCGTAGAGGTCGCTGCTCACTGGGAACTGAGCTGTGGCGCCCTCGCGCGACAGGCGCATCAGTTCGCTGTCGGCGCGGTAGTCGCTCATGATCTGTTCGAGTTCCTCGGCGCGAGCGAAGGCCGCCTCCGCCGCTTTTGACGCTTGGACGCTCGAAGCCGAATACAGCTCGACGTGAAACATCGTCCCCATGCGGGGGAGAGAATACTCAAATCTTTTCAGGAGCGGGTTCGCCGCCTGAGCGCCGGAGGGGACAGGAAGGAAGCTGAGTCCCAGGGCCAGGCATGCCAGCGCGGTGCGGCGGGCTGTGCAACCGATCGAGCGCTTGAGTAAGCGATTGATGGAATGATAGGGCAAATACAAAAAAGTACCTACCAACGCAAGAACTAACGGACGGCATGAGGATCCGGGGCGAGGACCAGAACCGTTCACCAACGCCTGCCCGTTCGGGTTTTCTTAACAGGGGTCGACGGGATGGAATGAAACCGCAACGCGGCCACCTCGCATCGCCCCCTCCCGGCGGCCAACACCGGGAAGAGCCTCCTCCGGGAGGCGCATGATTTATCGCACAATCATGCGCGTTTGCAAAGCCTTTTTGCCAATGAGAAACCGCTCGCAGGAACACTCGCAGGGAGACCGCAAATAGGGTATGGTGTCCCATAGGAAGCGGGAGTGCATGGCGGTGCGCCCATGAGGGTAGTTGAAGCGAGTTGCCCGTCCCTGTTCGCGGCGCAGGGAGCCCGCTGGCTAAGCCCCAAGGGGCTTCCACCCATGGGCTGAGACACCCTGTGCTCGTCTCAATAGCTTTCGAACGCAGGCTTGTGTTACCATTTTCTCTGCGTTATCGTCATCCTCGCGCAACCTTACACCTCTGCTCGGAACGGGTTGCCATCGGGAGCAAGGCAACAAGTTGAAAGGACGGCTTTATTATGTCTGGCCATTCTAAATGGGCAACCATTAAGCACAAGAAGGGCGCAGCGGACGCGCGCCGCGGCAAGATCTTCACCAAAATCATCAAGGAAATCTCCGTCGCTGCCCGGATCAGCGGGGGCGACCCGGATTCCAACCCTCGCCTGCGCACGGCGATCCAAGCGGCCAAAGCCGAGAACATGCCGGCGGATAATATCAAACGCGCCATCCAGAAAGGCACCGGCGAATTGCCCGGCACCATTATTGAGGAAGCAGTGTACGAGGCTTATGGGCCCGGCGGGGTTGCCATGATCGTGGAAGTCACCACCGACAACAAGAACCGTACGACATCCGAAATCCGCCACGTGTTTTCCAAACACGGCGGGGCGTTCGGCGCCTCCGTGGCCTGGATGTTCCACAAGAAAGGGTACGTGGTGGTGGAGAAAAACAAGGCCGACGAGGAAAAGTTGCTGGAGCTCATCACCGAGGCCGGCGCTGACGACATGAACGACGACGGCAGCAACTGGGAAATCCTTTCTTCGCCGGAGAACTTCCATAATGTGGTGGAACGCCTCAAGGCTGCGCAGATCACGCCCGCGGCGGCGGAAGTCTCCATGGTACCGCAGAATTACGTGAAGCTCACAGGCAAGCAAGCCGACCAGATGCTGCGGCTGATGGAAGAATTAGAAGACCACGAAGACGTTTCGCACGTCTACGCCAACTTCGATATCGAAGAAGCAGAGCTGCACGCGCTTACGCAGGACAGATAGCGGGCGGCGTGAATCCCCCCTGGGTCAGAAGGGGGAGCGGTGCGCCAACGCCACCGGCGTGTCCGGACTGACCCGGAAGACCCCTCTTGGGGGGATTCCTGCCCTTTCCCGGATGGTGGCCCCGCTCCCGCCGAAAACTTCGTTGCGCATACAGGCACGGCGTCCTGCTGGACACTTGCCGACATGACTTGTGGAGGTAGTTTCGCCATCACGCTTAGCTCCAAAGTTCGTCGACTTTGTTCACTTTGCTTGGCAACAGCATTTCTGGGGCTCCTTCCAGGGGTTTACACCCTTCAGGCCCAGGTGGGCCTCTCCGTCCCCCGGATCACCTTCACCAAAACTCTAAAGGGTAGTTCCCCTGAATACATGGCGTTGAGTATTGATGCCAACGGCCAGGGCACGTACGACGCCCACACACTGGAGGATTCTCCAGCTCCTCACCCTGTGCAGATCTCCGCGGAAACAACCGCGCGGATCTTTTCCCTGGCACAGTCCCTGAATTACTTCCGTTCTCTCGACCTCAACAGCCGCCATAAAGTGGCGGACATGGGGCTGAAAACGCTGACCTACGAGGCCGGCAAGGAAATCAACAAGGTGCAATACAACTACACGGAGAACCACGTCGCCCAACAACTCACCGACATGTTCGAGAAAATCGGCAACGTTGAGGAACGCATTGCGCAGCTTGAATATGCAATGAAGTATGACCACCTGAGCCTGCCTCAAGCTTTGCGCCAAATCCAGGATGGCCTGAATGACCACAACTATGTCGAGGCCACACTGATGATCCCCACGCTGGAAAAAATCTCAACCAACCCTCGCTTCATGCATCTTGCCCAGTCCCGCGCCCAAGAGATCGTGCAACGTATTCGGGAGAATAAATAGCGCTTCCCGCGGCGCGAGCGCGGGTGAAGAGGAAAAACCAAAGTCGGGCTAAAGCGAAGGACCTTGCTCTGCCTGCTCCGAGGAAACTGCGTGAAGTGTCTCGCAGTGTGCATATTCGCTGTCATCTCGAGCCCTTCGGGAATACGCCTCAGGGTAAACGGCTCGAAGGATCCCCCTCTGCGCCTTTTCAAGAACGTGTGAGCTTCTTCCAGGATTTCACTCATGACCACCTTCGCCTCCACAAAACGGCACGGGCGTCGAACCTTTCAGTAACCTGCTGATGCCTCTTGTGTCAATTCCCGCAAGTTACTGTCTAATCAGGCGTTGCTGATGTCAATGGCTGCAACTTTCGAGCTGTTTGAATCGTCTAGGTAAGTGTAGGATAGGGATGAAGCCAGCCGGCAAGCGGTAAGGAGGTGGCTATGAAACCCCGCATGCGTTTCTCAATGGGAATACTGGTAGCAGGGTTTATCGCGCTGCTTACGGTAACGCCGGTTTGGGCGCAGAGTTACTCTCATGCTCGCATCGTCCGTCTGAGTTTCGTCGAGGGCCACGTGACCGTGCAGCGCCCAGATGTGGAGGTGTGGGCTGAAGCACCCGTCAACACTCCCCTCCAGGAAGGCTTCAAGCTTTCCACTGGGGAAAACAGCTTCGCGGAAATACAGTTTGAGAACGGCGGCACCATCCGGTTGGGGGAGCTTGCGCTTCTCGACTTCACGAAGTTGGGACTGGATTCCAATGGCGGCAAGATCAATCACGTGGAGCTCCGCCAGGGTTACGCCACATTTCACCCTCTTCCTTCAAGCCTCGGGGAATCCTTGCACGTGGACACGCCGTACGGCACGCTCATCGCCCCAGGGGACACCCGGTTCCGTGCGGATTTGGACCAGGGACTAGAGCGCGTGGAAGTCTTCAAGGGCGCGGTGGAAGTGCAAAGTAACCTCGGCGCCATGACGCTTGAGAAGGATTCCGTACTGGTCATGCAGCCCGACGCATCCGAGCCGACCGTTGTTTCCCAGGGCATCACCGAAGATGATTGGGATCAATGGGTGGAAGATCGCGAGGCCGGCATGGAAATGCCGGCAACCGGCCCCTCTCCAAACACCTACGCGGGGGACGCTGTGGAATCCACTTACGGGTGGAACGACCTCTCGCAATACGGCAGTTGGTCCAACGTGCCAGGAGCGGGCTACGGTTGGACTCCCTCTTGGGTCACCGCCGGTTGGGCGCCTTACTCAACGGGCCAGTGGTGCTGGTACCCTGGCTGGGGCTACACCTGGATTGGCGCTGAACCGTGGGGTTGGTTGCCCTACCACTATGGCTGGTGGGAATTCATCCCGGGAATGGGTTGGGTATGGTTCCCAGGCAGTCTCAGGACGTGGTCTCCAAGCCAAGTCACGTGGTTTAACGGCCCGGGTTGGGTCGGCTGGATTCCGCGCCCACACCGGAAAGACGGCGCCATCGCCTGCGGCAATAATTGCGGGGGCGGAGTGGTGAGCACCGCAACCTTCCGCCACGGGGGGCTGCTGACATCCAATCTCATGCTGGGCTTCAGCCCCACTACGGGAGAGAGGGTCAAGGAGCCGGGAATTATCCCCACGACGGCGGTCAAGCTGCCAGGGCGGGCGGTTTCATCTCCCGCCGCGCAGAGCCAGGGCTTCAGAGGGAATCCCGCGCACGCTCCGGTTGGAGCGGGCATTCCCGCTCCGGCAACGACCTCGCCGGGATCGCGGCACGCCGGCGCGGCGCCTCCTAATTCGACGATCGTCTATGAGCCTCAGCAAGATCGTTACATTAACGGCCATCGCGTGACGAAGCCGCAGGAATCGCCGGCCTCGCCAGCAGGGGCGGGCGCTCCCCACACACAAACGGCAAATCCTGGACTGATCCAACCGGTGCCCGTGGGGAGCCGCGGGCCCAGTGGGCAAGCCGCGGAGAATCAACGACCCGTTCAGCCGAATTCCTATGGGAACTCTTTCGCCAAGCAAGGGCCTTCCGGACCTAATAGCAACCCCTCCAGAGGTCAAGGGAGCGAAGGTCCAACCGGTGGAAGCCATGTTGGTGGTGGGGCGCCTGCTGGAGGCCATACCGGTTCTGCCCCAGCCGGAGGGGGGCACGCCGGAGCTGCACCGGCCGGTGGCGGGGGTGCGGCCGCCGGGCACCACTAAACTCCCAGAGGTTGATCCCCCGCAGGCAATCGGGGCTCAACCCGCTGCTAACTTGATGGACAGAAGGCGCGCTCACCCATACGCAAAGGGTGAGCGCGCCTTCGTATTTCTGGCCTAGATTTCTCACAACGGATTCGGAAGGGCGGGACTACCTTAACCGCTGAGACGCAGAGGCGCAGAGGGTTCGACGATATAAGTCTGTGCTTTTGGCGTGGGGGCTTTGCGGATCAAAGAGAACGCGAGTTTACCATTATAGGCGTGCCCTCAAAGCAGGAGATGCCAGGTCAGGAAATCACCACGCCCGCATAACCCACCACGGCGCTGCGGTCGCCACTGGTGTCAGCCGAGGTGGCATAGCGGACCAGTTCCGCGCGGGTCGCGCCCAGGTCTTTAGCCGCGGTGAGCATAGCGACCGCAGGGCCGTAGCCGCACATGGAAATGTCTTCTTTGCCAACGACCTCATACAAGCCCGCGGGCTCCAGGGCCAGAATCTGGTCAATGGCTTTGCGGTCCTTGACCCGCGTGAGGTCATCGGGCTCGTAGTGGTTCATGTCGCTGGAAGCGACGATTAATGCTGGACTCGCTGAACTCTTCAGCGCGTGAGCCATCCCGTGCCCCAGCGCTTCCAGAGCCGCATAACGGCTTACGCCGATGGCGATGGGAACGAAAGTGAACGCGCCCACGCTGCGCTGCAAGAAGGGAAGCTCGACTTCAATGGCGTGCTCGTCTTCGTGAGCCTTGGCATCCTCCATCAGGAGATGGCAGGACTGGCGCAGGCTCGCGGCCAATTCCGCGTCAATGCGCGTGGCGCCCAGCGGCGTCAGCCACTCACCTTTTGACATGATCGCCAAGGGCGCACCGCGTCCGGTGTGATTGGGACAGAGGATGATATAAGTCGCGTGTGCCGGCAGTCGCTGAAACACTGCTCCCGCCACATGACCGGAATACATGTAACCGGCATGGGGAACCATGCAGGCCAAGGCCGCTTCCGTCTTCTCCGGCGCAGCCGTATCCGCAGCAAGGTATTGGTCGAGTTGCCGCGCGAGAGCTTCGGACTTGGCTGGATAAAAGCGCCCCGCTACGGCCGGGCGTCGGACCGTGGGCGTCTGCATGGGTGAATCCTATGCTTGGACCCCCATCGGTGTCAAGCGGGCGCGGAGGGCGGCAGGCAGATGGCCAGGTGGGCAGTGGTGAACATTCCTATCTGCCTGAGGCTTATCTGCCCATCTGACTACTTTCCCTTGTTCGACGGCGCTGGCTCCGGCATATAGATGTGGAATTCTCCCGGCGGGTGCGTATGCTCGAATTGTATCGTAGTGTGATATATTCCGAATTCATGGGCCAGCAGTTCGCGAACCTGGTGGGCGATCTGCTCGCTTTCCGAGGTGGACATGTCCAGAATGTGGACGTGGCAGGAGAGGGCCTGGGAATGGGACCCCAGGCTCCAGATGTGCACGTCATGAACCTCTTTTACCCCTTCCACGCGGAGCATGGCGGCCGCCACGCTCTCCAGACTCATGCCCTTGGGCAAGCTTTCCATCAGGATGTTAACGGAATCGGAGATGATTCCCACCGCCGACCACAGGATCAATCCCGCAATCAAAAATCCCAAGGCGGGGTCGATGATTGTATGCCCGGTCACCCGAATTACCCAGGCGCCGGCGATGATCGCCACGTTGGAAAGCGCGTCGCCCAGGTTGTGGATGAACACCGCGCGGAGATTCAGGTCGCTCCGTTCGCCCAACAAGCCCCAGGTGATTCCGCCGTTCACGACCAGCGCGATAATGCCGACCACCAGCATGGCGCCGGAAGCCACCGGCTCCGGACGCACGATTCGCTGGTAGCCTTCGTAGCATATATAAAGCGCCACCGCCACCAGCAGCAGGGCATTCACGAAAGCTACCAGCACGCCCGCCCGTTGATAGCCAAAGGTCTTCCGGTCGTCGGGCGGCCTGCGCTCAAAATAGAGGGCAATCCAGGAAAGAATCAGCGAAGGAACGTCGGTGAGCTTATGCCATCCATCGCTCACCAGGGCCAGGCTGTGGGACAGCGAGCCGGTGACGAACTCCGTGGCCACCAGAGCAAGGGTCGCCATCAGCGCGATTATTACAATCCAGGTCGCTGCCTGCCCGTGATGGTGATGGTGGTGGTGTGAATGCACGATGCTCTCTGCGCCCTTCTCCTTTGTCGCGGAAGGGCGGGGCAAGGGCGGTGTTCCGATCCAATCGGAACCGCTTTCATCGCCGGGGGACGCAAATTCGGAGCCAGGGTTAGTGCGAATTTCTCACCACGGGTTTCCAAGGGCGGGGCTTTAGAGGTTGCGGAAAAACGGTTAAATGCTGTCATCCTGAGTCCTTCGCTGTCATTCTGAGCGAAGCGAAGAATCTCGCTCTGCCCGCTCAGGATAAACTTCGCCAAGGATCATGCTCTGAGCATTTTCAAGGCAATGCGAGATTCTTCCTTCGCGATGCTCAGGACCGCCTGCGGCTCCTCAGAACGACTATGCCGAAGGGTTTTTCCGCAGCCTGCTTAACCCCGCCCTTCCGGCAGCCCCCTGAAAGTGGCCGAGCGTGGTGAGAAATTTCTGTTAGACCAGCTTGGCCGTCAAACTGATCTGTGCGCCCGCCAGCACCTTGGACACCGGGCAGCCTCTCTTGGCGTCGTCGGCGAACTTCGCAAAGGTCGCGGCGTCGATGCCGGGGATCTGCGCTTCCGTGTTGAGCTCAATCCGCGTGATGCCGAAACCCTCGCCGACTTTCTCCAGGTGCACCGTGGCCGTGGTCTGTATTCGCGTGGGCGTAAAGCCACCCTTGCCCAATCCGGCCGAGAGGGCCATGGAAAAGCAGCCGGCGTGCGCCGCTGCAATCAACTCCTCGGGATTGGTGCCCGTGCCGCTCTCAAATCTTGAGGCAAAAGAATACGGCCCTTCGTAAGCCCCGCTTCCCAGCCTCATCGTCCCTTTGCCCTCGCGAAGATTACCCTTCCATTCCGCTTCTGAAGTCCGTGCTGCCATGCTGTTCTGCTCCTTCGATGTGATGTTGAGTTTTTCGCTTCAGGGTGAGGAAGCCACGGTGCGCGCGGCCCTCCCCGCACTCCGCAAATCGCCCTCGTGGAATTCAACCCCGACGGTTCAGTATAGCACCGTTGGCGGCCCCGCCGGCAATCAGGCGGAGACTGCGTCACTTGCAGCTTTCGAATTGAAACTGTCTTAGTACCTTGGCTGGCGCAGAGCGGCGCTCTGCGCTTCAACACGCGATATTAGCGCTGGTCGTACCCACCCAGAAGCGCTATTTTGCGCGCAGAGGGCTGCAACTCCTGACCGGCACCACCTATCGCCGCACCAAGCTTTTTGAGAGTGATGGGCTCGGCCTGATTTTAATCTTGTCTGTGGGCCGCAGAGCTGCGCTCTGCGCCAGCCTGCGGTTCGCTTGTCTCTGGCCGGAGTCATGTCGCGCCAAGTCTCAAGGCACCAGCACAATTTTTCCAAATGCGCCGGGTTCCATCACGGCGCGGTGGGCCTGGTGGGCCTCGGCGAGGGGAAGTTCCTTTCCCACCACTGGGCGCAGCGATCCATTTTCGAGCCCCGCCACAATACTCGCGTGAATGCTCGCCAGCTCCTGGCGGCTGGCGTTCCACAGCACCATTCCCAAAACTGCGGCGTCGCGGCGCATGATATCGCGCGGATTGATCTCAATGTTGCCACGATTGCCGATCACCACCACGCGCCCCTTGGGGGCCAGGACGGTAAGGTCCTTGGCGAGATTTACGTTGGCCAGCATCTCCAAAATCACGTCCACGCCGCGTCCCCCCGTGAGCTTCATCAACGCGTCGAGATAATCCGGGGCGCGATGGTCGAGCACGTGATGCGCGCCTTGTACAGCCACGAGTTCGCGCCCGCGCTCCGTGCCCCCCGTGCCGATCACGGTCATTCCGGCGGCACGCGCCAGTTGCACGCCCGCTACACCCACGCCGCCGCTGGCGCCGTGGATCAAAACCGTCTCCCCCGGCTGGGCGCGCGCAATCTGCCACAAAGCGCGGAAGGCCGTGGCGTAAGGAACGTTAACGCCCGCTCCCTGAGCGAAAGTCACGTTGGGCGGCAGCGGATGCACCTGCCACGCCTCTGCCAAAGTCTGTTCCGCATAGGCGCCGGTGAGCGTTCCGCCCGTGTAGACGCGGTCACCCGGCGCAAAGCCCTCGACGCTAGCTCCCACCGAGTCCACTATCCCCGCCGCATCACTCCCCGGCGTGTAAGGGAGCGCCGGCTTGATGGCATAGGTTCCCTGGCGCATGTAAGTGTCGTAAGGATTTACGCCTACCGCCTCCACCCGCACCACCACCTGCCCCGCACCGGCTTGAAGATCGGGGACGTCCTCCAACTTCAGCACCTCCGGACCGCCGAATTCATGGACGCGTATCGCTTTCATAGTTGCCTCCTGGCCCGTGGAAGGGCGGGGCTTGAGCCCCGCCGTTACAAGGCCTTCCTGATTATTATCATGTCCCGCGGCCCGCGGTCGCGGCGACCGGCTGCACGCTGCGCGGGCCGCGGACGAACAGAGGGCGGGAGCCGCGATTTCGGCGGGGCTGAAGCCCCGCCCTTCCGGCAACCCTCCAAAAGCATCCAAGCGTAGTGAGAAATCCCGCCTAAGTCTTCAGTCCCGATTTCAACGCCGCGACTCGCGCCACGGCCGACCAATCCAAGTCTCCCAATCCCTGCGCGATCCCGCTGATCATATTATCGCGAATTAAGCTGGCGATGGGCATGGGCGATGCGGCCTCATCTGCCGCGGCCATAACCAAACGAATGTCTTTCAGGCCCAGGCGCAGTTTGAACCCAGCGGGTTCGTAACGCTGCTCGGCAATAATCTTTCCGTAGTTTTCATAGACCGGCGATTGAAAGAACGAGCCCACCATGATTTCAAGAAAAGTCGCCGGGTCAATGCCGGATTTTCGCAAGAGGGCGAAGGCTTCGCCCAAGGTCTCCAGCATGGACGCGATCAGGAAATTCCCCGCGAGTTTGACAGTGTTGGCGGCAGGGGGGTCAGGACCGATTACGAAGAGTTTCCGGCCGATCGCTTCGAGCGCCGTGTGGCAGCGTTCCACCGCTTCCGGCGGACCCGCCGCCACCACGATCAAGCGCGCCGCCTGGGCTGCGTCCGGACGTCCGAAAACCGGAGCGGCGATAAAGATCTGTCCTCGCTGCCGGTGAGCGTCGGTGAGGCGGCGAGAGAGATTCGTGCTGATGGTGCTGTGGGAGATATGGACGCCGCCGCGGGGCAGGCCCGCAAGAATACCGTGTTCGCCGAACACCACTCCTTCCACGGCAGCGTCATCAGCCAACATGGTGGCGACGACTCCGGCCGTGCACGCCGCCGCTGGTGTTTCCGCCACGGTTGCGCCCTGACTCCTCAACGCCTCCGCGCGGCTGCGAGTGCGATTGTAGATCTTCAAGGCGTGGCCAGCCTTGATCAGATTGCCCGCCATCGGCTCGCCCATTCCGCCCAAGCCTATAAATCCCATTTCCATGCTATATGCTCCCTTTGACTGTCTCCACCAATTTATCACCAGTGACCAGCCGCGTGCCTGCTTCTGTTCTCTTCCTCACGGAAGGGAAGGGGACGTGCCGTGCATGGGAAAAACCTGACGATGAGATCCGTCGGTACAGAAGCGAGAATCGGCGTCATTAATATTCTCTGGACCGTGCAGCTACTTTAAGCAGGGCAATTGGGGTAAAATAGCAGATTCCGAGCTCCCGGAAATGGAGAGAATCGCCGGTGGTTCAAACACTGGCAGGAAAAAGCGACTGCGCATGGCATCATCGGGGGAAGGTCGGGCCAAGAAAGCGGTGGGGACCTGGAAAGCTATTCCAGCCGTCCTGGCATTGGTCGCCCTGGCCGTAGGCGCGGGCGCCCTGCGCGCTCCGGCCCAGCAGGCCACACCCCCGGCTGCGCCTGCCGCGCCCGCCGCGGCAGGGGACACCGCGCATCCGGAGGGAAGCGCCCCCCTAGCGAAAACGCACACTATTCGCACCACCGTCGAACTCGTCAACGTCCCCGTTACCGCCAAGAACAGCCGGGGCCAGCCGGTTATTGATCTCAACAAGGAGGATTTCAAAGTATATGAAGATGGTGTGGAGCAGACTATCACCCACTTCGAGCGGGAAACGAGCACGCCGCTCCGCATCGGTTTGATCCTCGACACCAGCAATACCGCGCGCAGCCGATTATCATACGAAAAGGAAGCGGCCAGCGAGTTTGTTTACCTGGTCCTGCGCAACGGAGGCACAAAGAACCAGGTGTTCCTCCAAACCTTTGACGCTTCCAGCTCGATCATCCAGGACTTTACCAACGACCCGGATCTGCTGAATGAAAAGATCCAGGAGCTTAAATCCGGCGGCGGTAAAGCCCTTTACGATGCCATCTACTTTGCTTGCCGGGAGAAAATGCGCAAGACCGGCTCGCCGGAAGAGATGCGGCGGATCTTGATCGTCTTGAGCGATGGCTTGGATGTCCAAAGCCAACACACGCTGGACGAGGCCGTTTCCATATCTCGCATGGCCGAGACGATGGTCTATACCGTCGGCACGGCTGTCTACGGCTTCTCGAATCCCGGTGATAAACTCCTTGTGGACATCTCCACGGCCACCGGTGGCTACCCATCTTTCCCCTTGCGCGATGCCCCGGGCACCGACCTGGAGACGGGTTACCTTTCCCATGGTCAAATCGGGGAAACCTCCCAAAACAAAGGTTTAGGGGCGGAAACGGGAACGTTTTCCGCGGAGCGATTGATGCACCTGGCTGACGCGTTGCAAGCCATAGGCCGCGATTTAGACGAACAATACACGATTGGCTATCGGCCAATCCACGATGCCCTGGACGGAACTTACCGTTCCATTAAAGTCGTGATCAATCGCCGTGGAATTACCCTGCGTTGGAAGCCCGGGTACTTTGCCACGGCGGAGTGATGGGCGCTTGCCACGATTCCCACGTGAAAACCTATTCCGGGCGGCCGGAAGCAGTGCGCACTTTCCCCTTTGAAATGGAGAACTCCGTGAGCGACGTTCTCGCCAGTCTAGCAAAACTCCGCGACCTGCGGGCGATCGACCTCAGCCAAACGCTGGAAGAACACATGCCGCATTTTCCCACCCACTCGAAGTTCTTCCACAACCTTTGGGGTTCCTATGAGCATGGAGGCCGCTCACTCCATTACCTGCTGGTGATGCACGAGCATAATGGGACGCACGTGGATGCTCCTGCCCACTTCCTCAGTAATGCCAAGCCGGATGCCCATGTGACGATCGAGCGAGTGCCCCTGACCCAACTCTTGGGCCGCGGAGTGCGCGTGGATTGCCGTGACGTAAGAGCTGGCGAGTATGTTTCGAAAAGCCGGCTTAGCGAATGGGAGGACCAGCACGGCCCCCTCCAGGCCGGAGACATTGTGCTGTTCGATTTTGGGTGGGCGGCAAAATGGGGGCTGCGCCCGAACGATCAGCGCTACATTGAAAATTGGCCAGGCGTCGGCATGGACGCGGCGGAGTATCTTCTATCGAAACCGGCCGCTGCCATTGGCGTGGACACTCTCTCACCTGACCCACCGGAGGCGCTCCGCACGCGCCCTATCCATCCTGTGGTTCTGGAGAAGCAAGTGCTGATCATTGAGAATCTGTGCAATCTGGATCAACTCCCGGATTTCTTCCTATTCCTCGCCTTCCCGCTCAAAATTCGCGAGGGGTCCGGCTCGCCAATTCGCGCCGTAGCGCTGGTTTAGATCCAATCCTGTTCACTTAAGCTGGCTGTTCCCAATTCGACCCCCTCACCCCCGGCCCCCCCATAAGCGCTAGGTCAAGCTTCTCAATCCTGCTATTCTGGCAAGCTGGGCCGCTCAAAAAGGGCCGAATCTAACCTTTATCTTAGCGCTCTTGGACCGCCACCAGCGCTTTCTCCAGCCGGGGCGGGCGGGGTGAGGGGGCCACCCAGGAACGAAGGGAGAAATAATTTCCCGAAACCCCTCATGTGCACAGTATTGCCCTCCTTTATCCCGCCGAGGCAGCGAACTCCAGCATCGCGCGCACATTTTCATCCGGGGTGCCGTAATCCATATTGATACAGCAGAGGCCCACCTTCCGCGTGTCGCCTGCGGCAGTTAGCAATTGTTCCGCATCCCGGCGGATCTCGGCGGCGGTGCATTGCAGCATGCGCACGGGGTTCAGGCGCAGGTTTAAGAGGGCGCCGGGAAGCTCCTTCCGGCAGCGCGCCACGTCCGACCCCCAGCCGACGTCGAAGAGAATCACCGGCAGCCGGGCGTAACATTGCGCGTACAATTCAAGGTTATTCCCGCAATGATGGATGCCGTAGGGCGCCAGTTTTTCGGCCAGCCTTTTTTCGTAAGGAAAAAGAAATTCCTCGTAGACCGGGGGCGAGACCATTTGCACGGAGCAGTTCGAGTGCAGAAAGATGCTGGGATCAACATTCACGGTGGAGCGATTGGTGGAAAGTGAGAGGGTTCCGGTGCGGGCGCGCACATAGGTTCCCACGGCAATCTGCGCCTCGGTAACCCGGGAGAGCACGTGGTGGGCAATCTGCGGCGCTTCGTAGAAATCCATGAAAAATTGCTGACCGCGGATTTCCAAGGCGGTGTTCAGAACCCCACCCAGGTTAAAATCACTGCACACACAGCCGAATTCATTCTGCAAACTGTCCAGATCAGCGATGAGCCGGTTCATCGGCCAGGTGGTAGCGATGTCGGGCGCGGTGAGCGCCAGGGCTTCTTCCGCGCCAAGGTTACGAGGTATAGGCATGGGCGCGGCGCTCGACTCAAAGCGGATTCTGCATCCGAACAGCGCCGGCATGACGAAGCCGCCCGCCACGTGCTCCGACCCCACAATCGGGCGCGGCCCCGGATTGGGCTCACCCAGCCGGAATCTTTCGTACAAGGCCCGGCGCATCTTTAAGTCATTCTGGATGCGGAGCGCGCGGTCGAAGTAAAACGATTCGTCAAAAGAGATCCCATAGTTCCGGTACCACCAGTTGGGATTGAAAATGACCTCCGCAGGAATTTGCCTGGCCATGCGCTGAAGCATAACAGGATAACCACAGGTCCACCAGAAAACTGCTAGAATCAGCGGCGTCGCATCAGTGAAACCAAAAGGCGGCCTCGCCAGATCCCACAAGGCAAGGCGTCGTCGAACATTAATTCGCATGACACTCGCACCGCTGGATTGGCTCATTGTCGCTGCCTACCTGGTGTCTCTGATCGGCATGGGAATCGTCGCCAGCCGCCGGGTTAAAGACACCAAAAATTATTTCCTGGGCAAACGTCACTTCGGCAAGGTGATTATGATCGCCCAGACTTTCGGCGTGGGAACCCATGCCGAAATGCCGGTAAGTCTGTCGGGAGCTGTCTACAGCTTCGGCATGTCGGCCATCTGGTATCAGTGGAAAAACCTTTTTGCCACGCCCTTTTACTGGGTTATGGCGCCGATTTTCCGTCGCGTGCGGCGCACCACCACGGCGGAGATGATTGAGGACCGCTATGGCGCAGGCATGGCGGGCCTCTATGCGCTTTTTGCCTTCGCGTTTTTCATTATCAACATGGCCAGCATCCTCAAAGGAGCGGCGAAGGTTTTGCACCAGATGCTGGGAGCAAATCTGAGCGCCAACTCTATTGTCCTGGGGTTGGCGTCCATCTTTGTTTTTTACAGTTTTGTCGGGGGACTGGTGGCCTCGGCATGGAGCAATTTTGTGCAAGGCTTTCTGCTCATCCTGCTGTCCTTCATGCTGATTCCGTTGGGCTGGGGGACGGTGGGTGGTATGAGCGGGATGAAACAAACCCTGCCGCTGCACTATTTCTCCCTGGCGACGCCCCGGGAAGTTGGCCCGTGGTTCATCGTCATGCTGACCCTTAACGGAATCATCGGCATCATGGCTCAGCCCCACATTTTGGCGGCGGTAGGCACGGGCAAGGATGAATACACTTGCCGCATCGGGTTTTTTCACGGGACGTGGGCCAAACGCCTGTGCACGATCGGCTGGGCGTTGGTGGGCCTGATGGTCGCAGCAATGATCGCGCGCGGTCTCTTTGGCTCGCACGCGCTCAAAGACCCCGAGGATGCCTTTGGTTTCGCCTGCCAGCACTTGCTTTCGCCGGGCTTTCGCGGCCTGCTGATCGCCAGTGTGATGGGAGCGTGCCTGGCCGCTTGTTCCGCCCTCATGGTGGATAGTGGCGCGCTTTTCACGCAAGGATTTTACCGGCCACGCTTGGCTCCAAAGCAGTCTGACCATCACTACCTCTGGGTAGGGCGCATCAGCGGATTTGTGGCGGTCGTCATCGCCGTCGTCTATGCACTGTTCCTCATCCAAAGAGTGCTCTACTCATTTCTACTGACGGAAACGCTGGCGGCTTATGTGGGCATCAGTATTTTGGCTGAACTCATTTGGAGGAGAGCGAACCGTTGGGGCGCGGCCAGCAGTATCTTCGTATCCATCTGCACAAACTTTTCTTTGTACCATTGGATACACCAACGGTTGGATTATTGGGACCCCGGTATTTTCTTCTCCTCACTCGCCGCCGGAACCATGGCACTGGTGATGGTGAGCCTCCTGACTCCCGCGGAGGATGAGGCCCGCGTCGCTCCCTTCTTCACCAGGCTTCAAACTCCTTCGGATCGCATCCCGACGGGGGCTGCCGACCAGAGGAACCTGCCCGAGGATCACGAAGAAGGCAAGGACTGGAAAGACGCCTTGGCGCCCGAAACCAGCCGATGGGCGGCAGAGCACGGCCGTCAATTACTCCTCGTCAATCTTCTCCATCCGTTGCGCGGGGCGTGTGGCGTCGGCTTCTTCAAAGCTTATCGCGATGATTTGAAGGGCTTGCTGATTGGATCACTCCTGAGTTCCGGTCTGGTCCTCGGCTTGTGGGCGCTGTTGCAACTCTGAGGGTCGCGGACCGCGCGCAACATCGCGTTCGTGGCGCCATGCCCTCGAGTGTGCAAGAATGGGTCTCCGAATCTAACGGAAAGGTCAAACCTCCATGACCTCACAGAACCAGACTTCCACTCCTTATCTGATGGGGACCGCGTGCGCGGGCCTGTTTACTTTCGGAGTGATGACCTCGTTTCTCGGCGCCACCCTGCCGGAGTTGAGCGCCCGCTCCGGTTTCGATTTAACCCGCAGCGGAACGCTTTTCAGTTTCCTCTATTTCCCCCAAGTGCCCATGGTCTTCCTGGCCGGGCCGTTGATCGACCGCTTCGGCAAGAAGCTGGTATTGGCCGCGGGGTTTCTGTGCAGCGCCGCGGCGCTGGTGGGAATGGCTTACGCGCCCAGTTACGCAGTGCTCGGAGCGCTGCTGGTGATGCTCGGCCTGGGCGGCAGTTCCGCGATGGCCGCGGCGAATACGCTCATCCCTGACCTTTACCCGGAGAATCCCTCTTCCGCGCTCAATTTGGGAGGCATCTTCTTCGGCCTGGGAGCGGTCTTCTTCCCTTTGTTGGTCGTGCTGATGGCGCGCCGTCTGGGGCTGGTCGCCACCCTGTGGTTCATTGCGCTGCTGGTCGGACTGGTGGCCGTGGTGGCGCTGGTGCAGACGTTTCCGCGCGCCAGCATGGCGGGAGGATTCGACTGGGATCAAGCGAAGTCGCTGGTCATTAATCCCGCCGTCATCATTCTCGCCTGCGTCCTGTTTTTCTATTCCGCCTTGGAGGTTTCCACCGCCGGCTGGATTCGCACCTTCTTGGAGAAAGATCTGACGGTTTCCCCCAAGAGTTCCCAAATCATCCTGTGGTCTTTCTGGATCATGATGATGTTGGGCCGGCTGATCGCGAGCCAAGTGGTCAAGCGAGTTCGCGGGCCGCAATTGTTGCTGGGATGTTCCGTGGGGGCCATCGTTGGGCTCCTGCTCATGGCGCTCGCGCCCAACGTGTGGATCGCTACTGCCGGCATCATTCTCTGCGGGTTCTCGTACGCGCCGGTGTTTCCCACCACGGCGGGAACTGCCAGCACGTACTTTACGCGCATTTTTGGAACCGTTTTCGGCATGCTCATGACGCTCGCCCTGCTGAGCGGCGCGGTGATTCCTCCCGCCATCGGCTACGTCGCCCAACACCAATCGGTCCGAGCCGGCATCTGGATTCTGGCGGGCATCGCGGTTCTGTTCATGGTCACGCAGGGAATCTTCAACCGCTACGAGCGGCGGAATTTGCTCCCCCCGGTGCCGGGACCGACATGACCGGGTAGTAAGCGGACAGGCGCATAATAGAATAAGTGGCTTTTCTTTCAGCATCATTCAGACTTTTCCTCAAATCTCACAAAACCTTCGACTTTCCGACGGAAAACGTGCCTAGGTCACCAGACATTTTGTCAATTATATACGTGTTTTCATACACATAGTCGGGTCATCCTTCATTTTTAACATCTTTTTTTCTGTCCCGCCGCCCCGCTGAACTCCCTGATACTAACTTCCCTATTATCAATCACTTGACTTTTTACTTGGCACATCTCATCTTTCCAAATCTTTACTAACTACCTGTTTTTTCATAAATATAGTCGTTTTTCGGGGACCTTTCATTCCCATCCCCCCAGCGCTCACTTCTGAACTACATCAGAATAACTTCCTTATTTTCGTGCACTTGATTTTCTCTCTGGTCCTCTGGTCTGCCTCGAAATCTCTGCTAACCGCCTTTTCTATCATAAAGATAATCGCCTTGCGGGGAACTTTCATTCGCCTCCACCACGCCCGGTGCGCGCTTGGTCATCAAAAGCATTTTTGTCTGCCGGGGTTTTCCCCAGCCTCCAGTACCTCGCACCTGGCACCGGAAATCCGGCCCCTCCCCCTTGCTGCGCCATTCCACCCGGACACAGTTCTCCGCTCCCTACCCCGCACGGTGGCGGCCATAGCCTAGTGTTACGATGGCTGATTTCCTGCCGGCAGGACAAATCACGTCGATTTTTCCTCACCAATTCCCACCCGTGGGAAATCCTGCCGCAGGGTTGCCATTTTCCGGGCGCATCGTAGGGGCGGGTTCGCGAACCGCCCCTACAACCACGTTTTGACAAGCCATCGTAGCGGGAGCCTGTTTTGTAGCTCCGCGGCCTTTTGTCGTCAATGGACCAAGCCGCAAAAGAAAATCAAACCACACAGGGGTGGAGGCGCAGAGGCCCGAAACCAAAAGGTCTTTTCTCTGAGTCTGCGCGCCTCTGAGGTAATGATAGTCGCAAGGGGTCGGCTGGCGTTCTTTTCGGCAGCGCCGCAGATCGCCTGCGGTTATAATTCGTAACCATTCGTCCACGAGAAAGGATGAATCATGGCGAATGAACTGCGCACGAAGCGTCCTTGGTCCGTTGTCCTTTGTCCATTGTCCCCCGCAAGAAGGATCGGGGATCCTCGGCCGCTGTGTTTCCAGCAACGGACCAACGACGACGGACCAAGAACCTTCTCACCGCATCGTTTCCTCTGTCTTATGGGCGTCCTGGCCCTCTCTATCTTGATTCGCTCCACTCCGCTCCGGGCGCAAGGTGAAACGTCCTACGGGATTGTCGCGTCGCAAAACGTCATGGTGGCGATGCGCGACGGCGTGCGCTTGGCCAGCAATATCTACCGGCCAGGGTCTGACGGCATTCCCGCCCCCGGCAGGTTCCCCGTCATTCTCGAGCGCACTCCCTACGACAAGGACCATTCCGAGTATTGGCCGCTTTATTTCGTGCCGCGCGGCTACGTGGTGGTCAGCCAGGACGTGCGCGGGCGTTACGCCTCGGAAGGTCGCTGGCGTCCCGACCGCGATGATGGGAACGACGGATACGACACCGCCAAGTGGATCGGCGCGCAGCCGTGGTCGGACGGCGGCATCGGGACGGTGGGCACGTCCTACCCCGGTGGAACGCAGCACGCCCTGGCCCTCGCCCATCCACCCTACCTCAAGGCCATGGTGCCTATTGATGCCATGTCCGATTACGGGCACTACGGCGTTCGCCACGACGGCGCCTTCGAGTTGCGCTGGTTCAACTGGATTTTCACCCTTGGCGTACCCAACGGCGGTCCGCCTCCGGCGCGCGACCCCGGCGTGCGCGATCAGCTTGCCGAGCTCGGCCAGCGCGTGCGCGACTATGTTCGAGGGTTGCCGCTGCGTCCCGGTCTGACGCCGCTCAAGCTCGCCCCCGATTACGAATCCTGGCTGGTGGAAGCGATGAGCCACGGCGACTACGACGACTTCTGGAAGAACTGCGGCGTCGATGTGGTGGAGCATGTGGCCGAGTACAAGGACATTCCGGTTTACCTCGTCGGAGGCTGGTACGACTCCTGGGACTTGATGACCTCCAACCTCAACTACGTGACCCTGGCGAAAAACAAGAAAGGCCCCATCCGACTGATTATGGGACCGTGGACGCACGGCGGCCAGCAATCGAGCCATGCCGGCGAGGCGGAGTTCGGCCCCGAGGCCAAGTTGGATCTCATGGCCTTCCACCAGCGCTGGTTCGACCGCTGGCTCAAGGGAATCGATAACGGCGTCGACCGCGAGCCGCCCGTGCGCATCTTCGTGATGGGCGGCGGCGACGCCCACAAGACGCCCGAAGGCCGGCTCTTCGTGGGCGGGCATTGGCGCAACGAGAACGAATGGCCGCTTGCTCGCGCCGTGAGCACGCCGTATTACCTGCACGCGGACGGCAGCCTATCGCCGTCCAAGCCGGCGGATGACGAAGCCGGCGCCGCCGAGCCCACTCACTACCTGTTCGACCCGCACCACCCGGTGCCGACCCTGGGCGGCAACATCTCTTCAGAAGGCGTTCTGATGTTTCGCGGCGCTGCCGACCAGCGCTGTCGCAAGGACTTCTGGATGTGCGATGATGAGCGCCCGCTCTCGGCTCGCAACGACGTGCTGGTGTTCCAGACGCCGCCGCTCACCGAGGACGTGGAAGTTACGGGCCGGCTGATCGTAAAGCTCTGGGCGTCGTCGAGCGCGCCGGACACCGACTTCACCGCCAAGCTGGTGGACGTTTATCCACCCAATCACGATTTCCCCGGCGGCGTCGACCTGAACGTGGAGGACGGCATCCTGCGGGCCCGCTATCGCGATTCGCTCGCGCACTCGACGCTGATGAAACCGGGCGACGTGTATGCCGTCACCATCGAAATGTATCCCACGTCGCTCGTCTTCCAGCGTGGACATCGCCTTCGCCTGGATATTTCCAGCAGTAATTTCCCGCGGTTCGACCTTAATCCGAACACGGGCGAGCCGCTCAACAATAATCGGCGCTGGGCCGTGGCGGACAACGCGGTTTATCATGACGCCGCGCATCCGTCGCACATCTTGCTGCCGGTAATTCCACGAGACAGGTAGCAGGGCGCCAGGGTCAGTGGTTTCCTGACCGTGGGTTCTTCTTCATATGATCCAGCTCGGAAGGAGAAAAGCCTGCGGACAGAATTGCGCTGACCGCCATTACCCGTTTTCGTCAAAGCTCATCGGCCATCGCCGTGCCCCGTGGATGACGGAGAGGACTTGTATTTCATTTCGGGTTGGACGATAGACAACAATATAGGGGGTATGGGCGATGCTGAGCTCACGGGTCGTATGGACACGGCCAGGGTGGCCGGCGGACGGGTAGCGACTCAACATTTCTACTGCTTGGAAGACGCGTGCCACGAGTCGTGATGCGGCTTTCGGATTGTCCTGACTGACGTACTCGTAAGCCGCCTCGAGGTCCTGTTCAGCCAGCGGCATCCAGCGAATCTTCATGGGAAACGTTCGGGGCTCAGCGCAGCCGGCGCCGCCACTTGGCGCGCACTTCCTCGTGGTCCGCGCCCATCCCCGCATCGGCCTGCCGCAGGCCTTTCTGGATATGCTCGATCTGCCAGCGCTGCACCTCCAGGTAAGCGTCGACGGCCTCATTGAGCAGGAAGGTGCGATCGCGAGTTTGAGCCTTTGCGAGTTTGTCGAGAGCGGCAACCTTTTCAGTCTCAAGCCGGAAGGAGACGGTCTTTTTGTTCGTGGCTCCGTTTTGCATCGTCAAATAATACGGCATATTATGCCATAATTCAAGGACCGGCAAGCGTCACGCGGCCCTGTTCTGGAGGTTCCGCGGCCTTTTGTTGTCAATGGAGGACGAACCGCGGACCTGCAAAACAGGTCCGTGCTGCGCTTGCTTTGGTAGTGTGGAGTTGTTCTTAAGCCCCGCTGCTTATATACTCGCCAGCCATCGAAGTGCTTCATAGGATTACCACCATGCTAAAATATCATCCGAAACATTTCTTGACGCGCGATCTGGGGAAATACGTTCAGCGGGCGCGGCCGGAACAGAACCCACAATGGGAATTCACGCTCGTCCTCCTTGGGGCGCTAGTTTGGTTGGCGGCCGCACCCGCGCGGGCGGCTGAGGCATTCCAGCCGCGTGCTGTGCCGCTCGTGACCACCGACCCCTACTTCAGCATCTGGTCTTTCGCGGACCACCTCACCGACGACTTCACCCGCCACTGGACCGGCACGCCGCAATCCCTCGAAAGCATGGTCAGAATTGATGGCGCCGTTTACCGGCTCATGGGGCGGCCCGTGGATGAGGAAGCCTTACCACAAGTGGGGCTGGCCGTTTTCCCCACCCGCACGGTTTATGAGTTCGAAGGAGCGGGAGTTCACGTCACGCTGACGTTCCTCACCCCACTCCTGCCTCGCGACTTGGACGTCTATTCCCGCCCGGTCACCTATCTCATTTGGGAAGTCCGCGCCGTGGACGGCCGCACGCACGCGGTTTCCGTCTACTACGCCAACTCCGCGCAGCTTGTGGTGAACACGGAGGACCAGGCGGCGGTATGGTCGCGCGAAAAGATCGGTGACCTCAATGTGCTGCGCATGGGATCTGAGGCGCAACCGGTTCTGGCTAAATCCGGAGATGATCTCCGCATCGATTGGGGCTACCTTTATGCTGCCGCGCCGATGAACACGGTGGCCGCAAGCGCCATCGCGAGTTCTTCCTCCCAGCATCGGGCGTTTCTCGAGCAGGGCGGTCTGCCCGGCCAGGACGACTCCGGCATGCCTCGCACCGCCAATCGCGCGCCGCTGACGGCCTTTGTGTTTGATCTGGGCCAGGTTGGCGTGGAGCCCGTGGCCCGGCATCTCATCCTGGCTTACGATGACCTCTATTCCATCGAGTATTTTCACCAGCGCCTGCGCCCATATTGGCGGCGCAGCGGCGCGCAGGCTGCCGATCTCCTCATCACCGCCGAGCACGATTACAACTCCCTGCGGGCGGAAAGCGAGCAGTTCGATCGACAACTCATGGCGGATCTCACCCGGGTGGGCGGGGAGAAATACGCGCGTCTCGCGGCGCTTGCTTACCGGCAAAGCCTGGCCGCGCACAAGCTGGTGGCGGCGCCCGACGGCCAAACACCTTACTATTTTCCCAAGGAAAATTTCAGTTGTGGTTGCATCTCTACCGTCGACGTCATTTATCCCGCGGCGCCCGTCCTGCTGCTCTTGAATCCCCACCTTGTGGAAGCATCGCTCGCACCGGTGATGGACTACGTCAAGCGAGGCAAGTGGCCTTTTCCTTACGCGCCGCACGACCTGGGCACGTATCCGCTCGCCAATGGACGCGACCCCACCAAAATCGAAACCATGCCCGTGGAGGAATCGGGCAACATGATCATCCTGTTCGCCGCCATCGCCAAGGCCGAGGGCAGTCCAGCGTTCGCGGAAAAGTACGCGGGGATTCTCCAACAGTGGGCCGATTACCTCGCGGAAAAAGGGCTTGATCCCGAAAACCAACTCTGCACCGATGACTTCGCGGGGCACCTGGCGCACAACACCAATCTCTCCGTCAAAGCTATTCTTGGCTTGGGCTCCTACGCGCAGATCCTCGATATGCAGGGGAAGAAGGAAGCCGCCAGCCTTTACCGAACCAAAGCGCAAGAATTCGCCAAGCGCTGGGTGGAGATGGCGAGCGACGGCGACCATTATCGCTTGGCCTTTGACAAGCCCGGTACCTGGAGCCAGAAGTACAATCTGGTGTGGGACAAAATTCTGGGCTTGAACCTATTTTCGGCGGAAGTCGCTCGCAAGGAAATCATCTTTTACGAAGATCACCTCAACCGCTACGGCCTGCCCCTCGACAACCGCAAGACCTATACAAAACTCGATTGGGAGCTTTGGACCGCCACTCTGGCAGAGTCGCCGACAGACTGGGAAAAGCTTGTCTCGCCGATCTACGATTGGGTGAACCAGTCGCCCACCCGAGTTCCCCTCACCGACTGGTATTGGACTCGCGACGGCACGCAGGTGGGATTCCAAGCGCGTTCCGTGGTGGGAGGGATCTTCATCAAGATGCTGTCGGACCCTGCCACTTGGAAAGCATGGCTCGTGCAGGCCAGCCACTGAGCTGACGCTTCGATTCGCAGCCGTCGAGGGATGGCGTCGAACCGTTCGACCCCTTCCCTGATACGGTGTAAGGGCGGTTCGCGAACCGCCCCTACATTATCTTTGTCTCGATCCGTAGGTTTCGCCTACGGCTAATGAGGATCCTCCCCTTCGCGGAGGGCCGGAATGGGAGATTTGCCATAATGCCTGAATTGAATAGGTGGTCTCGCAGGAATTCTTGGTTAATCCTGACGGCGGGGCTCTTGCTGTTTACAGGGGCAGCTCGCTTCGCCCAGGCAGCTCCGTTGAATATCACTTTTTCTCAGTCCGCCGAGACCGTTGAGGCTTACGACTTCGTGGAAATCACCCTCAGCGTGTCGTCGCCGGACGCGAAGAATCCGTTTACGGACGTCGTTGTGGGGGGGCAGTTCGGGAAGACCGGAAGCAACCAGCACCTTAACGTGAGCGGCTTCTGCGACTCGGCGGATGGAAGCGTCTTCCGCATCCGCTTCATGCCTGCGGCGCCGGGCGAGTACAGTTATTCCCTCGTCTACCGGCAGGGCAGCTTTGAAAAAATCCACACGGGCGCCTTCCGCGCGACGGACGGTCACCGGCGCGGGCCCATCCGTGTGGACCCCCAATACCCCTGGCATTTCATCTGGGAGGGGACCGGCGAGCACTACTTTTTCAACGGAACGACCGCCTACTGGACCGTGGGGTGGCGTGAGGATCGGATCATCGATTACAGCATCGAGCGCTTACACAACCTGAAAATCAGCCGCATGCGCGTGTTGCTAGCGGGAGCCGCGAACATGTTCTGGGGCGAACCCGTAATGACCGGTGAGAATTTCACCCTGTGTTTGCGCCCCTGGATCGCCCAGGCGCCGGAGAGTATCGACCACCCGGGAATCGACTTTACACGTTTCAACGTTCCCTACTGGCAGAAGTGGGAGCGCATGCTGCGGTTCGCCCGGGACCGCGACATGATCATTTCGGCCGTCCTGGATATCCCCACGCATAAAGCCCAGGCAGCAGCAGGCAGCGAGGACGAACGGCGATACATTCGCTACGCGATTGCGCGGTTAGGCGCCTTTTCCAATTACACCTATGACCTGGGAGACGATCTCGACAGCTTCCGCGACGAGAAGTGGGCCCACGAAACCGGAACCTTGATCGAGAGCTGGGACCCCTACAAGCACCTTGCCACCAGCCATCCGGTGCATCGCGAGCACCAGGACCGCGCGGCGGAGTGGATGGGCTTCACCTCCATCCAGGACTGGTCGCGAGAGCAGCATGTGCTGATGCTCGAGGAGCGGAAGATTCAATTGAAAACCGGCCGCATCATCCCCCAAACCAACGAAGAATATGGTTACGAGGACCATTACCCACGCTGGGCGCCGGCTCCGCCCGGAGATTCCGCGGAGGTTTTGCGCCAGATGGCGTGGCAAATCGCCATGGCCGGAGCGTACGGGACGGCAGGAGAAAGCGCGCGTCGCGGCACCAATATCTGGCCGGATACGGGGGGCGGTTGGGTCAACGGGCGCGGCGACGACACCATGGTCATGCTCAAGGGGTACGAGCACATGGTGGATTTTTTCACCAGCTTCGAATGGTGGAAGACCGAGCCACACGACGAATTGGTGAACAACGGCGCTTATTGCCTCGCCAAGCCGGACGAGATTTATGCCGTCTATCTGCCGATACGCCCGACGTGCGGGAACCAGGAAAACTTTGAGTATCAAGAAGCATGCCGCGATATCACCATCAAGCTTGAGCCGGGGACTTATGACGCGAAGTGGTTTAGTGCAACCACGGGGGAAGTTGTCCCACTACCGGCGGTCCAAGGACCGGTCTGGACGCTCCCCAAACCTCCCGGCTGGCTGGATTGGGCGCTGTTGCTGAAGAAGGTCATGTGAACGATGTGAGGGCATAGGTATTTGCCCCCATTGTAAAACTCGGGTAGTGCAAGCCTACATCTCCAGTTGACAAATTGTCGTTCGTTATTCTATATTCAATTTCGATATCGAAACAGGGCATCGACAATCAATATGGATGACAAAAGTCTTTACTCGGGGCTGATTCGCCTACACATCCTCCACCATGCGGCCGAAGAACCTCTTTACGGAATTTGGATCGCCGACGAACTGGCGCGCCATGGGTACAAGTTGAGTGCAGGAACGCTTTATCCCATTTTGCACGGCCTGGAAAGCAAGGGCTATCTGCGCTCTCACTCGGAGCGCAACGGGAAATCCGCGCGGCGCATGTACAGGATAACTCGCTTGGGCCGCAAGGCGCTGCGCGCGGCGCGCCGGCGCGTGCAAGAACTCTTCGGGGAAATGTTTGGCATCGAGCATCACCACTGACGGTTGCGGGCCAAGAGGGCGGCCTAACTTCGCTTTTGGAGACTCCAGATGGAAATTACGCTGCGCGCTCTCATCACCTTGATCCATGGGATGCTGTTTGGCGCCTTCTTCCTGATGGCGATCTACGGACTTGTCGTGGAACTCTTCCGCTCCGCCTATGTAGAGCAGCCTTCACAACTAACCACGAAGGGTTATTTCCGGGAACGTCTTTATCTCAATTGCATGGTGGGGCTAGGCTGGGCCGCAGTCCTGACGGGAGCTTATATTGTCTATCCGTGGTATCGCACCATTCCGCCCGCAGGCGTTACGAACCTGGCCCTTTATCCGCAGTTTCTTTTGAAATCGAGCGCCACCACGGCGGGATGGCACGATTTGGGAATGGAGTGGAAAGAACATATTGCCTGGATAGCTCCCATCTCCATGACCATGGTGGCCTATGTCCTGACGAAGTACCGGCTATCGATGAGAGAAAATCCACAAGTCCGCACAACCGTTCTGGTCTTTGCGCTGGTCGCTCTTGGAGCTGCTGGAGCCGCAGGATTTCTTGGAGCAATGCTCAACAAGTATGCGCCCGTAAACGGTGGCTCCACAATCCATTTGAGGGGAAAAAGCCAGTGAATCATTCGCGGCCACAAGGAGGAGGGCGGGCCACGACACAGGCGGGAGATCGTCTTCCCAACGGACCTGCGGGAGCAGCCATCTTGTCGGCCGGGGCCGGCTGCTCTGTTCTAGGCATCCTTGCCGTGTTGGCAGATGCCTCCAAGCCACTGGCCAGAGCGTTGACGTTTTATCTGCCCACAGGGCCGCTCTCCGGCGTAAGTTCCATGGCAATTCTGTTGTGGCTGGTGACGTGGTTCATCCTGGCGAGGCGCTGGCGGACGAAGACCGTTGCCATCGCGAAGGTCAATGCCACAGCATTTTTGCTTTTGGCATTGGGAATATTGCTGACCTTTCCACCGTTCGCAGATTTCCTACGGGGAAAGTAATCCGGTGATTGAAGAACGCGACGGCAAATCCCGATGAAGGAGCATGAATGAACATTGTTCACCGTTACACAAGAATAATGCTCTTCCTGCTGTTTCTGCTGGCCGCGCCGAATCTATGGGCAGGACCTCCGTTCCAGACCGACGACCCAGAGCCCATTGAATTCCGGCATTACGAGGTCTACTTATTTGGCACCACGGACGGGACCCCGGTGGAAACCGATCCGGTGGCTCCGGCGTTTGAAGCCAACTGGGGCGCTGCTCCCAATCTTCATTTGCATATCATTCTGCCTTTGGGGGCCGTCCTTCCTTCCAATAACCCGAGGTATTTTCCCGCCGGAGTGGGTTCGAGCGCCTATGGTCTGCTGGACATGGAATTGGGGGCGAAGTATCGATTTGTGAAAGAGACCAAGCACCGCCCGGAGTTTGGGACGTTTACGATGTTGGAAATCCCCACGGGCAGCTATGCCAAGGGGTTGGGCGTCGGAAAGGTCTGGTACAAACTGCCGGTCTGGGCACAAAAAAGCTGGGGACACTGGACCAGCTACGGGGGCGCCGGATACACCATTGTCAACCAGACTCAGTATCGCAACTTCGCTTATGGCGGATGGCTGCTGCAAAGGGACCTCGGGAAGAAGCTTACGCTGGGAGCAGAAGTTTTCTCTCATGGATCAGAAGGGTTTGCTACCGCACAGACAAGGTCTGCCACAATGATTGATGTGGGCGGCTATTACTACATCCGGAACCCAGGCCTGCAAATCTTGTTTGCATACGGCCATACTGCTTTCGGGCAAACCGAGAACTACGCGTATTTCGGGCTATACCACACTTGGGGATCGAAGCCGGGGAAAGGCCTGAATGGATTCCTGGCTCACCATCTTTCGTCACTATAAGATATGAATGGAGGTTTTATCCTGGTAAATAGCCCAAGACAAGCTCACAGGAATTTGCCGTGAGGATTTCCAACCCCCGCACCGGAGATCGAGGGGGTCGCCACAATCAGCGCAGTCCTGACCGTGGACTTTTCTCATAGCCGATACCCCAGTGGCACCCCAGAATCCCCTCACCCCCGGCCCGCCTCCCGCAAACCGGCCGGAAAGTAAGGCCAATCCTGAGGGGCGGGATCACCGAAGAGAGTCGGGCGCGAGACCCCTGCCGCTCGCGTCAGCGAGCGCGGATTTGGGCACTCGTGCCGCATGAAGATCCCGGCGAGGGGACCGCGCGAGCTTCCCGCCCGGCGCCTCGTGTCGCAAGGGGTCACTCTTTATTTCTGATAATACGCCGAGTTGACCTCGGTGAAACTCTTCCACTTTTCCGGCAGGTCATCCAGGGGGAAGATGGCGGAGACGGGGCAAACCGGGACGCACGCGCCGCAGTCAATGCACTCCACCGGGTCGATGTAGAGTTGCGCCATGTCGGCGAAGTTCCCTTCGTCTTTGCGCGGGTGGATGCAGTCAACCGGACAAACGTCCACGCAGGCGGTGTCTTTGGTGTTGATACAAGGCTCAGCGATGATGTACGCCATGAAGCTTCCTCCGGAGGACCCATCTACTTCACCGATCGGGGCCGGGCCCTCGTAGACAGGAGTGTACGTGGCCGCCCGGCGCGACGCGATGACTTAAGTCGTGCCTTTGCGCGGAGGTTTTGATAAGCTGATTGCTTCAGGCTCCTGCTTATTCCAACGCTTGAGGTCGAGTCGCGCGCCATGCCCGCCGAGCTTAGGATGATGGCGATTCCCGCTCTGGATCCGGTGGAGACTCTGCGCCGGGTCTCGTTTTTCGCCGTGTTGCCGCCGGAGGAGTTGAAGATCCTCGCCAGCCATTGTGTGGTCCGGCGGATCCTGAAAGACGAAATCCTGGTGGGCGAGGGCGATCCGTGCGAGGGCCTGTTTGTGGTGCAGTCAGGGACCATCAAGCTTTTCAAGATGGCGGAAAATGGCCGCGAGCAGGTATTGGTCATCGAACGCGCGGGCTCGACGGTGGGCGAACTCTCCGTTTTCGATGGCGGAACCTTTCCGGCTTCCGCCCTGGCCGCAGAGGATTCCACTCTGCTCTTTCTCCCCAAGCGCGAATTTCTGGAGCTATGCCAAAGGAATTCTGAGGTGGCCTTCGCCGTTATCCGCTCGCTGGCTTGGCGCTTCCGCTACCTCACCAGCCTGGTAGAAGAGCTTTCCCTCAAAGAAGTCAGCCACCGTCTGGCGCGGTTCCTGCGTGACCGGGCGCTGAAGCTGGGGGTGCGCACACGGCGCGGGATCGAGTTTCCATTGGAAGAGACCAATCAGGAAATCGGCGCGGAAATCGGCACGGTGCGCGACCTGGTTTCGCGCAACTTGCGGCGCTTTGTGGATCGCGGCATCATCCGCCTGGAACGCCGCAAGGTCATCGTGCTCGATTTCGCCGAGTTGGAAGCGCAGGTCTCCGGCGCCAAACGCGCTTCCGCCGGGTAGTCTCCTGAGTTCCGCAACAGGCTAAAAGTAAACAGACGTCGACACGGGCGCATTTCTTGTACTTACGGGGAGTTGGGTCAAGCTGGGGAGAAGTGACGAGCAGCGCCGGGTGAGGGGATGGCGCATTGGGGCGAAGGTGGGCAGCGCTCCCCTATGACGGTAACCGAAAAAGCTCATGGAGCGCTTCCACCACTTTGGGGTCGAATCGCCCTCTTTCCGCGTCGTCGCGAATTTCATTTAGCGCTACGCGCGAATCCCACGATTCACGGTAGGGCCGCCAAGATGTGAGGGCACTATAGGCCGCAGCCACGGTGGTAATACGGGCGCCCAACGGAATCTCCTCTCCCTTTAATCGATCGGGGTAACCCCTTCCGTCCCACCTCTCATGATGATGGAGCACGATATCGAGAAGCGCAGGATCGACATAACCCATTTTGCGGCAAGCGGCCACACTTTCGGACACGTACTTCTCAACTTGAGTGGATTCCTGGTCGGTCAAACTTCGCGGGAGGTTCAAGATATGATGATCCACCGCCTCCTTGCCGAGATTCTGGAGATACCCTGCCCGCAGAATGGTCTCCTTCAGAGCCGGGTTCAAACCCAGCCGATCGGCAATCGCATAGGAAAGGAGGGCCACGACGCGGCAATGGCCCACGGAGCCATCAAGCGCTTCGACAGTCATCACCACGTCTTCCGGAACTTCGATGAAGGATTCCGCGGGGGTGTATTTCGCAGCAACCGCCGCAGGTATCACTTTGGGATTGCTCCACCGGTCCTTGATCCCTTTAACTTCGTAAACGATGATCTTTTGCAATTTGCCCTTGAGCTGGATCTTTTCGAAATCATCCCGCTTGATGTTGGCGTCGGCATACGCGAGCTTGATTTCTGTTGAGTCCGGATCAAGCTTCAGCGCGCGCCCAAAGTACTCGATGGCGGCGGTAGCATCGTGGAGCATAAAACTGACTTGGCCCAGTTCGTAGAGCAAGGGTGCAGTCTCGCCTTCACGGCGGAGTTTTTCCTCCAACAAGCTCAAGTGCTCCAAAGGCTCCTGATCGGACTTCCGGCCCAAGTCGCGAACCTGGGTGGCCGTCACGAAAGGCTCGATGGCCTTAAAGGTTGGCTCATCGATGTAAATCTTCCCCGCCCCACAGATTTCCTCAAGCCGCTTGGCGACGTTGACGCGATCGCCCAGAGCGCTGTAAGCCTGGCGCCGAACTCCTACCATGCCAATGATCGCGCTCCCCGTGGCAATCCCCACACGCAACCGCCAAGGCAGGTCAAGCCGTTGGACCTTTTGCTGCATTCTCAAACCTGCCAAAACCGCCAGGAGGGCATGTCGGTCGAAATCCACGGGCGCACCGAACTCCACCATCACGCCGTCACCCATATACTTGTCGATGTGCCCTCGGAATAAATCCAAAATGGGCTCAATGTGGCCCAAGAAGCGGTTCAGTTCCTCCAGCACCACGTCCGGCCGGTTCTTATCGGAAAACGCCGTGAAGTTGGTGAGGTCGGTGAACATAATGCTGATTTCGCGGTTTTCGAAGCGCAGCTTTCCTTCTGTATGGAGCTTGGCGACGTCCGTGTCCATGGTGGCGTAAAGAGTTTTCTCGAGTTTCTCCTTCATTTCTTCCGCCCCACGACTCTGCTTTAACTCCTCGTAAAGCTGCCGAGTTTCCACAAAGTCGCGCCGCACTTTCTCTTGGAGAGTGCCAATCGCGGCGCTGGCGAGAATCAAGAAACCACCCCACGTGCCCAGCACCAAGAAAGCGTCAAGGCGAGTGCCGCCGACTGTAAACCAACTGGGTTTGTAATAAGCAAACAGCACGCCGGAGAGAAGGCAGAGCACCGCGCACAAAACGGCTTTGCGCTTCCCCAAGATATAAGCCGCCGCCAATACCGGGAAATAGAAAAAGTTCAGGAAGGCGATTTTATACGGAAGGAAATAGAAAACCGCCACCACGATCGCGGCGACAATCATGATGAACAGAACTTCCAGATAACGGACAATGAAATTCCTGAGCTGAAGAGGCCACGCACCTCCCAAGGCAATCGGAATCTCGGGTCCAGTGGTTGAGGCAACGCTAGGGTCGTGTTTCGCCATATTGGGGTTAGCCGGGGATTCACCTTTTCGCTTCCCGACCGGCTGATAACATATACCGCCCGGCGCCAGTATGCAAATCTCAGTTCGAGAAGCAGCACAAGTATTTTACTGCACAGTGCCAACCTTGAGGGGAGGGACCACCACGGCCGCTCCTACAGGGGTTACTTCACCATTCGTAAAGCCAGACGTAACTCGTGATCTGGCTTTGCTGCGGCGAGCCGAAGGTTTTCCCCTCTTTCTCCTCGCCGTTTCGCCAGACCAGTCGCAACCCCTTCTGAAAAATGATGGGGTCCTCGTCGTGGAAACGGTAGGCCGAAAACCGGCAGGGACCTGCGGCCGGTGCGTCCATATGAGTGAGTCCTGCCAAAGGCAAGTTGTACATCCCTCGGTTAAAGTAGTAAGTTCCCAGGAAGTAGTCCTCGGTCCCAGAGGAGAGAAGAAGGGGATCCTTCGCGCCATTGAGGTAAGCCCTCAGCATGGCTTCGAGAAAGTTGCAGTTTTTGCTGGCGACTGCGAGCGTCACTTGGTAAAGCGCGCCGGCGCCGGGCGATTGAGCAATCTCGATCATCTGGAGTGGATCGAGTGTGGTGTCGTTATGCACTTGGAGCCGCAATCGCGCATTCGGTGGCAACTGGATGTTGCCGAGGTAAACCGGAAAGTTCTCGACTCCGCGGAAGATCCACCAGAACGTTTGGGGTTTCTCCACCCCCGCACCGAGTTTACCTGTAATCCGGATGCTTTTTCCGAAAGGGATTCGGTACGTATTGTACAGTCCGCTGGGTTGACCCGTCTTACCGAGGCGTTCGGTACCCCAGGGGGCCGAGCTATCTCCCCAGCCGATTCCATGACCCAGGAAGAGTTCCATATCGATGGAGGGCGTCACCTCATCGTCCACATAGAAGCGAATCTGCGTACGCTCGTACCCCGGCCAGTCACCGCCAAACCACATGTGAGTCAAACATCCGGGCCCCTCGTGTTGGAAGAGCACAACCTCGTGGTCGGGGTACAGCACCTCCTCCTTTCCCGCTGTCCCGAACGTCTTCAGATCCGTAGCAGATGCTCCGTTCTTGCCAATGGCCGCGACGCCTTGATTGCTCCTATTGGCACAACTGACGGATGTGATAGCGATCAAAACGAGGGTCAAGCAGTAAGACCCAGCCTTCCCGGGTTTTGCAGCCGTCGCGTTTTGATTCTTCATAAGAAATGTCTCCGGTCTTCGGATTTCGAGTGTTCACCGCAGACAGGCCCGTGTGCTGGTTGGGTCGAGGACTGGTGGCATACTCCTTAGGTTCGGCCTATCTGATGCTCCCCTTTTCCGCTAGGAGTGCCTCACTGACCAAACCGTAAACTGGCTTCCAGTTCCCGCCTCCTCAAACCCATCGTGCCATACACTATTTTACCGGAGCGGATCGAATAAATGGTAGGCCTCGAGGGATTCGAATCCCCAACCCATTGTTTAGGAATGAGTGGGTTCATAGGGGACGTTCTGCAAAGAAGTCCAAAACTGAATGCACCCTTCCTATGGGCTGCCAGGGGGGCGCACTATCAATCTGAGCACAAATTCTTCTCGACTGAGCTGCTCTGGTACAATATCCACCATGCCGGACTCCCCGCATAAACCTGGGCAAACGCTGGCGAAAGTTCCCATCTTCTCCGGGCTTACGGAAAGCGAGTTGGGTTTCCTAGCCCGGCGTACGGTTCCCCGCCGCTACTCGGCGAGCGAGATCGTATTTGGCGAAGGCGAGCCTTGCTCGGGGCTTTACGTAGTTGAGTCCGGGAACGTCCGCATATTCAAGACCTCCCCCAGCGGGCGCGAACAAGTGCTCAGTATTGATGGCCCAGGCAGTTCTATCGCCGAGCTACCCCTCTTCGATGGGGGAACCTATCCGGCGTCGGCAGCCGCAGTCGACGACGTCACCCTGCTCTTTGTGAGCAAGCAGGATTTTCAGGCGCTCTGTCTTGCTCATCCCCAAGTTCCTCTCAAGGTCTTACGAGTCGTTGGCGCGCGCCTTCGGCGCTTGGTGGGAATCATTGAAGAACTGTCATTCACCACCGTGCGCCACCGGCTTGCTTCCTATCTCTTGCGCCTCGCCCAAGAGTCCGGCAAGCGCACGGCAGAGGGTGTGGAAGTTACTCTCCCCATCACCAACCAGGAATTGGCAGCGCAAATTGGCACGGTCCGCGAGCTGGTTTCCCGGAATCTCTCCCGCTTGCAGGCCGAAAGAATGCTGAAGACTGATGGGCGCACCGTCATCATCTACAACTTGAAGGCTCTCGAAGCCGAAAACCTCGCAACGGAGTAACTCCTGTTTCCCCCGCATATGAGTGTTTGTGAAAACGTCCCTTGACGCTATGAGCGCTTTGTATTCCCATCGGGCGTGGATGCGAAGCTTTGGAGTGCGGCAGCTTGCGGCCGCTTTGGCTCGAGCCCGCTTGCTGGCTGGGACCTGTGTCCTCGGATGAAATTCCCGCGAGCAAGCTCGCGCGGAGGAAAGCGGCAGCAAGCTGCCGCACTCCAAAGCCTCGCTCCGTTTAACAGCAGGGAAGTGTATTCCCCCAGCCTGTAAAGGCCCGCGTTTCCAAAACCGCGGCGAGAAATCCGCGTTAGTCCACTTAACGTAATGCCCGTGACAAAAGTCATCGGCACGCCCCCGTTGCTTCCGTAACATCAACACATCAAGCGTGGCCATAAGGCATGGACCTCGGCCCGCGAGGAGGAAGCGATGAGCGTGACGACGGAAAAAACGGTCCGGGAATTGGCCCTGGAAGAACCGGGCGCCGCGAGAGTTTTTGAAAGATTAGGTATCGACTATTGCTGCGGCGGCAAGCAAACACTCGAACAAGCGTGCCGCGCGGCCGGCATTCCAATCAACGCGGCGCTGGACGCGCTCGAAGTGGCGCACCCTTCGGGACAGGCCTTCCCAAAAGACCGCAATTGGCCAACAGAGTCTTTAGGTGACCTGATCTCCCACATCAAGAACACGCACCACAAGTACACCCGCCAAGAGATTGCCCGTCTTGGCCCTCTCTTCGATAAGGTTTGCTCGGCCCACGGAGAGCACCATCCTGAACTTTTCCAGCTTCGCGCCACCTTCCAGGACCTGGCTCAGGAACTGACCACACACATGATGAAGGAGGAGATGGTCCTGTTCCCGTATATGGAAAGGATAGAGGAGTCCATTATCCAAAAGGAGCTCATCCTGCCACCGCCCTTCGGCACCGTACGAAATCCGGTGGCGATGATGGAGCATGAGCATGATTCCGCCGGCGGCGCACTGCGAGCTCTTCGGGCATCCAGCAAGGGCTATGCCGCTCCACCCGACGCTTGCGTTAGCTATCAGACCCTCTACAAAACCTTGGCGGAATTTGAGGCTGATCTGCACCAGCACATCCACCTTGAAAACAACATTCTATTTCCACGGGCGATTGCGCTCGAACTTGAAAGTGGACAAAGGGCAAATGCCCGCTAAAGAGGAGCACGGACCACACAAGAAGCTATGGATCGCGTTAGCGTTGGTACTCATTGTCTCCTTTGCGGTGTTGGGCGGAGTGGGACTAAATGTCCTTCAGGGCGCCCTGCCCATCCCCGAAAGCCCCGGCATCGCCGTCGGAAGAGGAATACTGTAAAGAACTAACTGTGCGATGTACGAGGGATCGAAAATGGAAATCCTGACTAAGAATTAAATGGGGGAATGAAATGGCAGACACGCCCGGTAGTGCTACGTCTCTCTCTCCATGGTGGCGACACGCGGCGATTCTCGTCATGATCGGTGGTTTCTCAGTTCTGTCTTTCGTAACCGTCTTAACCTACACGAACGCTCCTCCCATTCCCGACAAGGCCGTAGATGCAGCGGGAAATGAAGTGTTCACAGGGGCCGACATCCAAGAAGGTCAGGAGGTCTTCTTCAAATACGGCCTCATGGAACACGGGACCCTTTGGGGTCACGGGGCTTATCTGGGTCCTGACTACAGCGCCGAGTACCTGCACCGGCTCAGCGAGGTAACCCGGGATACGATCGCGGTGGAGAAGTACGGCCGACCCTTCGCACAGCTCTCAACGGATGAGCAAATCGTCGCGTCCGCGCAAGTGCGGAGAGTTCTTAAGGAAAACCGGTACAAACCGGCCTCACGGACGCTCCTCTACACACCCGGGGAGGTAGCGGCTTTTGGCACCCAGAGGGCCGAATGGAGCGATTACTTCACCCAGAAGGGCGGCGCCCCTGGACTGCCCGCCAGCTATATCAAGGACCCTGCGGAGCTTAAAGCGCTGACGGCCTTCTTCGCGTGGGCGGCCTGGGCGGCGTCGGCGAACCGCCCCGGCAAGGACTATTCCTACACGAACAACTGGCCTTACGAGCCCCTGGTGGGCAACCGCCCCTCCGTCGAGGCTTATGTCTGGAGCGCCTTGAGTCTCATCACCCTCCTGGGGGGTCTGGGCCTGATTCTCTTCATGGTCGGCAAGTTTGACTACCTGGGCTGGAAGGGTGAGGGCGATACCGCCCACACCACGCACTCCGCTCCCGCGCCTCTGATACTGACGCCCAGCCAATGGGCCACCGGGTGGTTCTTTGCTGTGGTGGCGCTCCTCTTCCTGGCGCAATCGTTCCTGGGGGGCGCGATTGCCCACTACCGCGTGGAGCCAGGAGGCTTTTACGGCTTCGACATTGCGCGGTTCCTGCCCTACACTCTGGCACGCACCTGGCACCTCCAACTCGCCATCTTCTGGATCGCCACGGCCTGGGTGGGCGGCGGCCTTTTCCTGGCGCCCTGGGTGGGTGGCGAGGAGCCCCATGGCCAAAAGGCCGGCGTTTACGCGCTTCTTGGCGCACTAGCCATCGTGGTTTTCGGCAGCCTTTCCGGAGAGTACCTGGGCATCAACGACAAGCTCGGGCGCCTCTGGTTCTGGTTCGGGCATCAGGGTTCCGAATACCTGGATCTCGGGCGGTTCTGGCAGCTCCTGCTGGCGGCGGGCCTTGTCTTCTGGCTTTTTTTGATGTTCCGGGCCTTGAAGCCTGCCATGAAGAGTCCTGGCAAGCGTGAGCTGTCCGCGCTCTTTCTTTACGCCGCCGTGGCCATTCCCGTCTTTTACCTGCCCGCCCTTTTCTACGGCCCCCACACCAACTTCGCCGTCATCGACAACTGGCGTTTCTGGATTATCCATCTTTGGGTGGAAGGATTCTTCGAGCTCTTCGCCACGGTCCTGGTGGCCATCATGTTCCACCAGATGGGCGTGGTCAGCACCAAGACCGCCACGCGCCTGATCTACCTCGACGCCATCCTCTACCTCAGCGCCGGAATCATTGGTACGGGCCATCACTGGTATTTCACCGGTCAGGGCACGCTCAACATGGGCCTGGCAGCGTGCTTCTCCGCCATGGAGGTTGTGCCCTTGACGCTTCTAACCCTGGACGCCTGGGACTTCATCAAGCTGAAGAACCAGCAGTGCTCCGAGTGCGGCCGCGAATTCGCCACCAGCCAGAAGTGGGCCATCTACTTCCTTATGGCGGTCGGTGTATGGAACTTTGTTGGCGCAGGGATTTTCGGCTTCCTGATTAACCTGCCGATAGTGTCTTACTTCGAAGTGGGCACCACACTCACCCCCAACCACGGACACGCCGCGCTGTTTGGCGTCTTCGGGATGTTGGCGTTGGCGGTCCTGGTCTTTTGCTTGCGAGCCATGCAGTCCGACGACGTCTGGAAGGGAACGGAGAAGTTCATCAGGGTAGGCTTCTGGGGCGCTAACGTGGGCCTTGCCCTGATGATCCTCCTGGATCTGTTTCCTGGTGGAGTTCTCCAACTCTGGGACTCCATCGCCAATGGGTACTGGCACGCGCGCCGTCTGACCTTCCTGATGGGCGGCCTCTACCACAAGCTGGAATGGGTGCGCATGGTGGGAGACATGATCTTCATCCTCGTCGGCGCCGTACCCATCGCGCTCGGCGTGCTGCGCAGCATGTGGCAGCGGGACGTGGTGCCTCCGGCGTAAAAAAGCTCGTGGCATGGCCATCCTGGCCATGACGGGGCGCGGGCGGGACCCCGATGAATCGGGGCAGGCTGCCCGCGCCGAAGCACTTTGAAATACGTAGAGCGTTATTCCAATCTTTTGTCGAATAACTTCGGGAGCAGGCTCCTCCATCGGTGGCGGCCGCTCCTGACTCCTGACTCCTAAATGACAGGACGGACTGATTTGCTATCCGCAAAGGGCGTTTTCGGGCCGAATCCAGGTAAGTGCCCTCACAGCTTAGTTTCCGTGTCAGCACCGGCTTAAAGGGGAGCTAAAATCATCAGTATACAGGGAGCCGGGTTTGGGGGGCCTCATCGGCGGGGAAGCGGTAAAAACTCTATCTCAGCTTCTACAACAGGACTTTTGATTGTTTTTGCCGATTCAGTGGGTGACTGCGTAGAGGCCGATCATGAAATCGCCTTCGAGGTGATGACGGATTGTATCCAGCGTCAGGCTCAGCCCCTGGCCGGGTTTCTTGTCCTTGGGCCGGTAGCAGTAATGCCTGACGCTTTCCGGGTGCGGCCGGTTGGACTAGAGTGCGTATGCTCGCCGGTTTACGAAGAGGCGAAAGTAATCTGCGACCACGCTGGCGGGCGCTTCAAGACGAAGCCGCTGCATCTTCTCCTCCCTAAAGTCAGGTGGACGGCACCGCTAGTTCATGTTGGTGGGCAAGTGATGAGGATTTTCTGGCACATGGGCCGGAAAGGCAGTGGTCACAAACTAAACGCTCACTACATTACACGGTGGGGATGAACGAGCGGATGGCGGGCCTCATCGCCGAGGATGATCGCTAAACTCGAAGGCTTTCCGGGACTGCTGGCGGCAGGCCTCGAGGTCGACTACGTGCAGTTGCCGCTGGCGTATAGGGCAGGAGAAAGGCCGACGGTCAGCACTGATCGCCGTGCGTCGTGTTAACCGTTAGGCGTGACACGCCACCTGGAGATTCGATGCACCGGTATCCCACTCGCCTGCCCGCGAAAGCGCAGGACGTGTTGCTTTCTCACTGGAGCGTGACCAGCACCGGGATGACTCCGGTTCCCTTGCCGAGCGGTTCCAGGGCTTCCCCCACCACGGACCCCAGCATCTGGCTACGGTCCGCTCCTTCCTCGTCGTGCCCGGGACGCGACGACGTGACCAACAGACTGCCCACCCGGATGGGACCCTTCTCCGCTGTCGCCTTGCCGGCACGATGGCGAGACCTGCCGGGGCGTTGCCCTGTTTTGAGAGGCGCCGGCCTCCCTGCTACTTTCCTGTCTTCGCTGCGGCTGTTTTTGCCGATGGGGCCAATAACAAAGAACGGGCGGGGGCGCGACCCCACCCCGTGAACAGCGGTTACTCGCGGTCAGATCGATAGCCTGGGAGGACGGGCCTTGATTGGCAACCGGTCATTGGTCGCTCGGGATTTGGTATCCGGCTACCCCTATGGCCGTTCCCCAGTCTCCCGACGAATTAGCGTACTGGCCGGCGAACCACATGGTTGGATAATTCGCAATAGTCAGATCGGGCGCCGGGCGGGCTCGGTGCCACCCGGCCTCAACCTGTGAACATTGAGCTCTAAGTTCCCGTCCCTGTCATGCCAACCGTTTGCGGGCTGCCTCCGCCATCGTCGCTGAACATCACCGAAGCGCTTCGCGCCCCCGTTGCCGTAGGCTTGAAGGTGACACTCACCGTACAACTGAGCCCGGCCCCCAAAGTGCTGCCGCAAGTGGTGGTCTCGGAAAAGTCTCCGGCGTTCGTCCCGGCGATTGCGATCTCCCAAATGTGCATCGTCGCGCTGCCCGCATTCTCGAGCGTTATCGTCATGGGGGCGCTGCTGGTACCCACGGATTGGCTACTGAAGCTCAGACTGGTGGGCGAGAGGCTCACCCCCGTGCCGACGCCGGTCAGAATCACCGCCTGGGGGCTGCCTCCGGCGTTATCGCTGACGCTGATCGAGGCCTTGCGCGGACCCAGACCGGTGGGCTTAAAGGTGACGTTCAACTGACAGTTCGCGCCAAAGGCGAGCGTGCTCGGACAGTTCTGGCTAAGAAGAAAGTCAGCGGTGTCGCCACCGCTGACCGAGAAGCTCGTAAGGTTCAGGGTTCCTAGATTCGTATTGGTCAGACTCACATTTTTCGCGGCGCTGCTCGTGCCGATCGCCTGGCCCCCAAACCCCACACTGGGGGGTGACAGAGACACTGTCGGAGGGGACAAGGCCGCGACCAAGTTGTAGGCATTGGGGGTGCCGATTCCGGTGGCAAAGTCCCAGCCAGTGGTCGTCGTGTAAGCGGGTTGGTACGACGTCGTGGAAAGGGAAAGCACGCCGTAGGTGCCCGAAGGTTTGTAGCAATTGTTCGTGGTGACCGACGTCGTGCAGGGCACGTCCATATCGCTTCCCGTACCCGCTCCTCCGTGGAGAAGCGAAATCGGAGTTACGTCGTAGAAAATGCAGTTGCTGCCCACCGTATTGCCGAGATTGGAGTCGCAGGCTGAGTTGCCGCTCGCGCCATACTCCGTCGAGGCGAGCGCGTAGTAATAATAATTCATGTTGCCCCAGTACACTCCGGAAGTCTGCATCAGGTCCGCCTGAAGGCCGGCCACGACGGGGGTAGACGCCGACGTTCCACCCACGAAGGTCCAATCGTTGGGATCGGTGCCGCTGCATCCGCTCGTGGTGCCCGTGCCAGTGTCGCACATCACGTACGAGTGATTCCAGACGACGGAAACAGACACCTCAACAGCTCCGAAAAGCGAGATATCGGGAATGTCCCGTACGTGATCGTTAGGGTTGCCCAAGACGGATTGCCAGGAAGGCTTGGCATATCCGGCACAACTTCCGCTGACGACGTTACCGGTAATGTTACCAATAGAAGGTGCCCCCGTCGCGCAGCCGCTGGGACCGCCACTGGTACCCCAGGTACCCACCAAGTTGTCATCGAGGGCCTCGGTCGTATTACAGAAGCCGCTGGTGCCGTAGGTTATCCCCTTGTAGCCGGCGTAATCTGCAAGCAGCACGTTGGCGCAGGAGCTGGACATGGGAATTTCGGGAATATAAGAGAGCGCGGAGCGGTAGGTGGAGGCGTTCGTCGAGCTCCAGTAAGTGCTGTTGGTGCCGGCGTAGGTGTCACTGAAGTCCGTAGCTCCAACCGACACGTTGTAGGGCGTAGAGCTAAACCCATTGATTCTGATGCCATGTACGGCGGGCTCGCCGCCAGTCGCGAAATTATCCCCCGAGGCCGATTGATCGCCGGAGGAGACGAAGATAGAGACGCCTTCTGCCGCTCCCTGTTGGTACGCCGAGTTGATTGCCGCATTAGCTGACGATCCGATGTCCGTTTCCGGCGCGCCGTAGCTCATGCTGATGATGGGTGGCGGCGTGGCACTGTTAATGAGGTTCTGCGTCGCCGTGAAGAAGCCATACGTCGTAGCCGTACCCGCGCACGAAGCCAGGACAACGGCGGCCCTCGGGGCCGCAGAGGTTACCATTTCGATATCCAGGGCCGCTTCCCCTTCAGCACTGTTGGTGCCGGGATCGCTGCAGTTATTGCTGCCGCTGGGCGGAGCCGGATGGACGGTGGTGAAGCTGGCGCCGGAATAGCTCGAGAGGCCGAAGACCGAACGGAACGTGTTAAAATCTGCCGGATGAGCCACGTCGGAGTCCTCCACCACCACGACGGTCTGTCCCGCGCCCGTCACGCCGGCATTGAAAAGCTGATTGAAATTGTAGATCGTGGCCAAGTCCGCCGGTGCGACCACGTAACTGCCGCCAGTCGTAGTGAAGTTGGGCCCGGCGTGCGTGGCACGCGCGGACTGCGGGTACGCTCTAAAGTCGTGCAGCGAGACAATTCCCGCCACCATCGGCGCGAGTGTGGAAGGTATCTTCGGATCGCTCATGTTGGCGTAGTGCCTCTCCCCGTCGACCTCAAGGTAATGAAGCTCGGTTTGGAAGGCCCGGCGGATCAAGCCTGCGTCTCCGGAGAAGTCGATCACCATGTGGTTCGGATAGACCACGTTCACCTCAAAGCCCTGCGACTGAAGCCAACCGGTGATCGTGGCGAGGTCTTCCTGCGCCAGACCGTACCTCTCTCCGAATTGCTGTGCCGTGAGCCATTGGTGGAAGTTCGGCGACTGCGGGTCGTAAAGTTGGTCGATGAACTGCTCGACCGCTTGCTCCTGCTGCGGAGTACGTCGCAACTGGAGCAGCATATGTTCCAACCCGAAGCTGTCAGGCACCGCACCCTGATCGTTCGCCGTTTTCGCTTCCGGGCGCGTATTGCCACTCAGCGTGACGAGCCCGTTTTCGTCGATCACCGGGTTGCGGACAATGCCGCCGGAGCCACCTGCCGGACCTTTGTTGACGGCCGGCGCCCCCTCGTTCTGGGAAGCCGCCGCCGATGCGGCAACCATGGTAAGCAACAACAGGAAAAGTATGTGTTTCATCTCGAAATCTCCTTTCGTTCGACTCTGGATGCGAGGAAAATTTCCCGATCAAGAGAACGAGCTTGTATCGTGGCGAGACAACCTCAGATCAGCGAGATCGCCTTTCTGCGAAATCCATCCACGAATAACATGCCAGACAAATTGCGTGAGCATCGTCGATACCATCCCTGCACCACGGCGTTGGTCAGGGGTTGCGCGCAGCCAACTTCTTCATCTGTTGGGGACGCTCCGCCCAGTCGATGCTCTTCTGCGCCGGCTGGCCAAAAAGCTCCGGATGGATGTAATAGCCCTGCTCCCGGGCAGGCTTTTCCACTTCCACGGGAATACGATGGGCGTTGGCCCAAGCATCCTGGCGAATCCCGGTCACCTGCCAGGAAACCTCGAGGCCCGGTTTGCCGCCCGCAATCTTGAAATGGTTTTGATTGATCTTTTCGGCAATGTAGACCGGCGCGAAGGCTCCAATGCAGGTCAGTTGATAGCGAAAGTCCTTGTTGAGAGCTCCGAACCAGTCGGGAAGTTGCACAACGGCTTCGCCAAGAGCATCGAGTGTCACCACTCCGTCGTAGACGTTCTTCATGTCCGGTGATTCCACAAACGAGTGGTAAAGGTACTTGTTGGCCGGGTCGATGGGGTCGTCGATCTTGAAGGAGCCGCCTGCCTTGGAAAGGCTGCCGGTGATACTAACATTGCCGCTGAACAAACCCGCCACACCGTTCTGACTGATGCCCCACACCCCGGCGGCGGTCTGTCCGTTATCGGCCTCCCCAAGCACGCCGGTACCGCCCATACCGTCAGCCAACCCGTTAATGGCCGTGTTAGGCGCAGTCAGGCCCAGATCAGTCGCCTGGACGTTAAGGGCGGTCGCACCGCTGCCTTCGGCCACAGCGTTGATGGCGGTGTTCGCAGAAGTTGTGTTCGTGGCTAGGACGGAAAGTCCAGTATCACCGGCGGCCGCGTCGAGCACACCAATATTTCCGGTAACGCTCTGGTTCCCCGTGAAGGTGTTGGCGCCGATGGTCGCGAAGGCCGAAGCCGGCATGCCACCGAGCAAGCTGGCGTTGAGGTTGGCCACCTGGGTCGTGGAAGCGACGGAGAGGGGCGCCGTGCCCGTGGCTACGGTCGAGATCAGTTGGGCGCTGGTGCTGATGCTGCCGGTGGTATTCTCGGTGCCGGCAAACGTCACCGCGCCGTCGAACTTCGTCGTCCCGTTCACTTCCAAGTTGGCAGTCGGGCTGGCCGTCCCGATGCCGACATTCACGCCGGCTGCGCCCAGCACCAGCGCGTTGCTGGCGGAGACCAGGGCGTTGGCGCCGATCGCGGTGGCGTTGTTGAGCTGGGCTGACGTCCCGGGCCCGCTGTTGTAGCCAATGAAGGTGTTGTTGGCGCCCGTAACGTTGGCATTTGCGTTGTTCGCGGTTACACCGGCTAAATAGCCTACTGCGGTGTTATAGTTTCCCGTACAGGCACCGGAGACGCCCTGGCAGTTGTAAAAGAGCGCATAAGCCCCGGCGGCCGTGTTGTCGCCGCCCGTGGTGTTGGTGTAGAGCGCCGTGTAGCCGCTGGCGGAGTTGTAGCTGCCCGTGGTGTTGGAGTCAAGCGCGTAGTAGCCGCTGGCGGTGTTCCAGTTGCCCGTGGTGTTGTACGAGAGCGCCCGGAAGCCGCTGGCGGTGTTGTAGCTGCCCGTGGTGTTGGAGAGGAGCGCGGAGGCGCCGCTGGCGGTGTTGGAAAAGCCCGTGGTGTTGGACTGGAGCGCCGCGTAGCCGCTGGCGGTGTTCTGGTAGCCCGAGGTGTTGGAGGAGAGCGCGCTGAACCCGTTGGCGGTGTTGGCGTAGCCCGTGGTGGTGAAATTGCCTGCACCCGCTCCCAGAAAAGTGTCGCCGTTGGCGCTGCCGCCACAGCAGTCCTGCAAGAATGGAACCCCGCCCAGGGTCAGAACGCCCACACCGGAACTCGCGGTATCCGGCAGCGCCATGCCCGCCGCTATCAGCCCCCCGCTGAATATCGCCGTGGTCCCACTCAGCGCCCCGGTGAAGATTCCCGTCCCATTGACGTCGAGTGTGGCCGCCGGAAGCGTGGTGCCAATGCCCACGAAACCGCGACTGCTGTTATAGATCGCCGAGTTCCCAATCGAGTGAGGCCCCGTGAACATGGCCGCATAATTGGCCGTGCCCGCGCCGGTGATGGCCCCGCTGGTGGTGCCGCCCCCAGAGCCCGGAGGCGGAATCGGACCAGGCAGCGTGACGCTGCTGCCTTCCGCCGTATTCGGGTTCGTCGAAAGCATATAGGCCGAGGCGGGCAGCCCTCCCAGCGTGTCGGCATCGGAGGATTTCAAGGCATAGGGCACCGCCACCAGCAGCACGCGCGGCTGCTCGGGTTGCCCCGGCAACTGCGCCTGTACCCCCAGCCACAAGGCCTTGCTGCTGGTGAACAATTCCAGCGGCAAGCCCTCGGGAGAATTCGCCCCCAGCAGCGCGGTGTAATGCCCCAGCGAGTCCAGCGTCAAACTCTGCGTTTCCACCCAGAGCGGATTGCCCCCCTCGGGCAGTTCGTAGAGCGAGAAGGTCAGGCCCACCACTCCCGTGGGGACTTTGCCCGTAAGGTCTTTCACCGCCCCCGTGAACTTGATCAGCCGCGGCACCGTTCCCGCCACCGGCTGCGAAGAAGGGGACAGGTTCGTGTTATCCGAGGCGCTCGAATCCGATTGCTGCGCCTGTAACCCCAATCCGCCAAGCAGACACACTACCACCGCCCCAGCAAAAATATAGTTTCGGCGCATGGTGTACCTCCCGCTAAAGTTGTCGAGTTGGTGACGACGTTGTCCGAGGAAGATGAGGCGCTTGCGTCCGAGGTGACGGCGGGTCTCTTCGTCGGGCAGCGACGCTATCGCAGCACACGCAGGAACTGATGTCAATGGAGAAAATGCTTGTGCTCAAGCCTGAGTAGAAATGTCCCCTTTTTGAGTTCTGGCCAGCTGCCGCAGACACCTGCTCTTGGGGGGGCTATGATATCCGGAAGGGACTTGTGGGAGCTGACGGCACCGCGAGCGGATTCGGACTGAAAAGTCGCCATCCTGGAGAGTATCTTCCCCAATGTGTGGTCGTGCGCGTTCCCCGGGGAATTCAGCTTGGACGATCTGGAGCGCGCTTGCGCAGGCGTCAGCCGGGACATGGTGCGGCACGTTCTGCGGGACCTTCAGAAGACGAGCGGGCGAGACCCCGATACAGGGGGGCAGGCTGCCCGCGCTACCTCCCCGGCCCCGCGCTGGCGAATGATGGAACGTTTGGTGTAGAGTGGATTTGGTTCGTACGAAATAAAATGCGTACGCGTGAAGGGAAGGCGCTATGAACTGGATGCGGTTCGGTGCGATCGTCATCGGCGCTGGTGTCGTAACGTCTCTCACGGACTGGTTCTTTGCCGGCGATTGGCTCCATCGGCGCTACACGTACCCTGAAATCTGGCGGCAGGGCGGCGAAGGGAGAGCGATTGCGGTAACCAGCCCACTCCCCTTTCTGACCTGCGGCGTGTTCGCCTATGTCCTCGCCCGGCTGGGCCTTCATTCTATAGCGAGCGCGGTCAAGCTGGCGGTTGCGGTGTGGCTGATCGGCCCGTTGCCGCTGATCCTCACCAATGCCGCGTTCATGAAGCTGCATCGCGTGTTTGTGGTGTCGTATGCGGTCGGGTGGTTAGTAAAGCTCACCATCGTCGCGGTCGCGGTTGCCTGCTTCCTTCGTTGACGCCCCATCGCCTTCCGACCTTGAGGGGGGACCACAACCGCCGCTCCCGCAGTGGTTGCTCCACTATTTCACTCCTCGGCTGCACAGGAGGAAACGAAGCGGAAAGCCGAGAAGATATTCAGCTCACGGGCCCTGTAAGGAGATTCAAGAACTCGAATCCTGCCTGACCAGCTTGGGCCGAGTCAGCCTTTCCTACCCAGACCACGCGCGCCTTAATGAAGCAGGCGGGATCGGTAGCAAGAAGGAGGCCCACGGGCTGGCCTGGGGCAAGGGTGGTGTCGGATTGCAGTCGCAAGCCATGAGGGGAGAGGTCAACGGCAGTAGTGAGGTATTCAGCCTCGTCACCCTCCATCACAAGAGTCACAGTCATTTGGACCCGCTTACGCTCCGACCGGCGCTTAACTGATTGTTTGTCGTCAGGCATGCCATAAGGTTACACGTAGGAGGGCAGATAATCAATGGACCTCATTGGGGATTGATGCGCGACGATCCGTAGCGCCTGGAATGATCAGCAGGAGGAAGAAAGCGAGCACAATCTCCGCCAACAGACAAGCCCCCAGTGAGTACCCCCCGGGAAGTGGTCGGCATAGCCGTTCGCTGCGAAACCGGAGCTCAAATCAAAGCCGGCTTTGCCGCTCGCGATCACGTACGGTACGCCGGAGGCAGCAATCGCCTCCGGAACCGGAGCGATGACGTAAGAAACCAGATCAGAAACGCGGAATCGTCCGCCCGCCCACAATCCGACGGCGACAGCCTTGTGGATATGGCAGCCCGAACTGTGGCCCATGGCATAGGCCATGGTCAGTCGGGTTTGCAGTGTGGGGTGCTTCCCTCCTGGGATTTGAGATTTTTGAGGTCTGCAACCGGATTCATCTCCCCGCCTAATATGGTCGATAACCGATGTGGGGAAGTGTCTGTCACGCGGGGGGCCTAGCATAACATCTGCGATAGAAGCGGAGACTCCGGCGCATGATACCGTAGGCGTGAGGCACGACCCAGTCGTGCGGCAGGCCATTGCGGGGAACCTGCCTCCGGCAAAGCCATAGACTTTCCGGCATGCTGTGCGAATCACCGCTCGCGCGCGTTTTCGTAGGGGCGGTTCGCGAATCGCCCCTACGGCCCGTCCAGATGTTCTCGATCCCGCGTGACGATTGCTCTGCTTAGGCCGAAAATGTGGTCGGGTGTTCAGTTTGTAGTGATTTCATTAAAATGTAGCCGAGATTTCCGCTGTTTTGTGCTATAACTTTAGCGTTTCACAAATGACTCGTGGGCGAAGCCTACCGTGGGAAAGCGAGTTGGGGGTAGCGCCCAATACCGCTCATCTTCGAGAATAGCGTAACCAAGGAGAGCGTGGAGGGTTCTTATGGCGTCCGTGAAGGTTGGCTTTTATGGCCACGTTCGGCAGTACCACAACCTGAAGAGTGAAATCGATGCGGCCATCCATGAAGTTCTGGAAAGCGGCAGTTATGTGATGGGCCCGAAGCTGAAGCAATTCGAAAAAGACCTCGCGGCGTACTGCAATACCAAGGAAGCCGTAGGGGTGAACTCCGGTACGGACGCGCTCTGGCTGGTGTTCATAGCGCTGGGAATCGGGCCCGGCGATGAAATCATCACCACCTCGAATACCTTCTTTGCCACGGCTGAGGCCATCTGGGTGGCAGGAGCGACGGCGGTGTTCGTCGATTGCGACCCCAAGACTTGCAATATCGATGTGAACTTGATCGAGGCGGCCATCACGCCCAAGACCAAGGCCATCGTGCCAGTGCACCTCTACGGCCAGCCCGCCAAAATGCGCGCCGTATCCGAAATCGCCAAAAAGCATAAGCTCTGCGTGATCGAGGACAACGCGCAGGCGCTGGGCGCCCGCGGCCCGGACTTCACCCTGGGCGAGCTTTCCGACGCCATGTGCACCAGCTTTATCATTCAGAAAAATCTGGGCTGCTTCGGCGACGGCGGCGCGGTAGTCACCAACCGTGCCGATATTGCCGAGGGCGTTCGCAAGCTGCGCAATCACGGCTCGGTGAAGCGCTCCGTGCACAGCATGGGGTACAACAGCCGCCTGGATGACCTGCACGCGGCGGTGCTGAGCGTGAAGCTGAAGCAACTCGACAAGTGGAACGACCTGCGCCGCGGCTTCGCGAAGCAGTACGACGAGGGCCTGAAGGGCACGTCTCTTAAGCTGCCCACCGCGCTGCCCGGCTACCGGCACATCTATCACCTTTATGTTGTCGAAACCGAGGGCCGCGACAGCCTCCAGGAATACCTGAAGGAGCGGGACATCACCGCGCTCACCCACTATCCCATCGCCATTCACCAGCAGGAAGGATTCCCCTGGGGCAAAGGCGCGCGCATCGTGGGCTCGCTGAAGAATGCGGAAGCCTCGGCGGCGCGGGTGCTCTCGCTGCCCATGTTCCCGGAATTGACGCGCGAAGAAGTGCAGGCGGTCATCGACGCCACGCTGGCGTGGGACAGGGCGCAGGCCGGGAAATTCAAGGCCGCGAGTTAACGATCGGGTGATCGGGTGATCCGATGATCGGGTGAACAAAGAACCAATTCGAGGCCGGGTTGTTTTTATGCTCACTCGATCTCCCGATCACCGGATCTCCCGATCCGTCCGCCCGATCACCCGATTTCAGGAGCCTCTGATCCATGAACGCAAAGCAAACCTACACCGTCGTCGTCGCTGGCATGGGGAAGCGCGGCACGCACCATGCCGACGCTTTTCAGAAGAACGACCGCTTCAAGCTGGTGGGCCTGTGTGATATTGACGCCGGGCGTTTGGAAACCGCGGCCAAGAAATTCGGCGTCAGCGAAACCAATGCTAACGCCGCCGCGCTGGTCGAGAAAACCCGCCCTGATATTTTCTGCTTCTGTACGCTGCCCGACCTGCGCCTGCCCTTGATCCGCGCGGGCGTGGACGCAGGCGTGAAGCTCATTGCCTATGAAAAACCCACGGCGCTTTCCACCAACGAAGCGCTGGAGATGATGAAGCTCACGCGCGCCGCGGGCGTGAAGACCGTGGTCAGCCACCAGCACCGCTATGGCGAGCATTACAAAAAGGTGAAGGAGATCATCGCGAGCGGCGCCATCGGCCGCGTGCACACCGTTTACGGCACCGCCACCGGCTGGATGATGCACATGCTCACGCACCTCATCGACTATACGCGCTGGTACAATGACTACGCCGAGGCTGAATGGGTGGTCGGGCAGGCGCACGGGAAATCGAAATTCGCCGACAATCACCCTTCGCCCGACTACATCGGCGGGCTGATCCAGTTTGCGAACGGCGTGCGTGGCATCGTGGAATCAGGCGATGGAGCTCCCGACGTGCCGGAAGTGGAGTATTGGTGGCGCAAGTGCCGCATCGGCGCGCAAGGCAGCGAAGGGTTTGCGGAAGTTCTGACGGGCGGCGGCTGGCGCGCCGTTACGCGTCATGGGCTGATTTCCGGCCCCGGCAGTATGGACTACGAGCACGACATGGGGCCCTACGTTCAGGAAATGGCCGATTGGCTCGATGACGAGAAAAAGACTCACCCCTGCAACGGCGAAAGCGCCTACAAAGACCTCGAAATCATGATGGCTATGTGCCGCTCAGTCGTCCAGCGCGGCAAGGTGAAGTTGCCCCTCGGCCCCGGCGAACCGGAACTGGAAGCGCTGAAGAGAGTCCTTCCTGATTAGCTAATGTTGTGTCCACGAATTGGGTGGACAACGTAGTGCCGCCATCTCGGCGGCAATTGCCGGCAGGATGCCGGCGCTACAGCCGAACCGTCCTGGTTGCGCCAGGTATTCAGTAATCCGTCCGCAGTGATTACCCCCCGGCTTGATGGTACTCTCCACCCGGAAGAGCTTGAAATTTGAGTATTGGTGGGTGTTGCGAACCTTCAGGCCGCGATAAACGGCCTCGACCGTCACCTTGCGGGGAAGCCAGAGCACTCTCTCCGAGCCGCTCGGCTGGACGGGATAGAAGTCAACGGTCGAGGTCTGGGAACTGATACCGATATCCTTCCGAGGCACGATAAGCCAAGTCTTGATTCGCAGAACCTGGAAGGTTTCGGCGTCGATCCACGCCAGTCCTTGGAACAGCAAGGCAACGTTTTCGCCCTGGGTGTGGACTCGGTGGACTCGGCGTGCTCTCTCGGGTTCTTGCGCAAATCCCACGACATGACATTCCCGATTTCGAATCGTCTGGATTCCGAAGTGCCGGAAGCGGTTGTCGCGCTGGTCGGCCGGGCTGAAGCACAGGCAGGTTGAGGTGTAGTTGGAGCTCATCATGGAGAGGTCGCTGAGGCCCGAGGCATCAAAGAGGTTCCCCTTGAGGTCCGTGCGGTACTCTTCAAATGCCGGGAAATCGCCGACGGGCCGGGGTACGACGATATAGCGAAACCTCTCATGCGTTACAGTGGAAGACGCCTTGGGCACGGGTGTTGGATTCGGAGTTCCCGGTGTCCCTGTATTCATGTCCATTGGCGTATATCCCGGCGCGAAAGTAGTGGGACCCTGCACGGGTTTCTCTTCGGAGACGGTCTCGTCGCAGGCGATTTGTGGGAAATCACGAAGCAGGAGCGTAACCGTTTGGCCGACGCGCTCCAGAACCATCGGCAGTTGATCCTGGCTTCCGGCCGGTCGCAACTTGTGCAGAAATGGGCAGTCGTGAATCTGACGCGGGGTCCAATCAATCAGCGTCTGAGCGCCTTTATAGATGGCGATTTCCACGGGCGTAAGCTGGGGGGGAGGTTCCGGTAGTTGGGGAGACGCCGCAGGCTGTTGCAACCACGCGCTCACCACGGCGATGGACACGGCCGCCAGCAGGAACGAACTCACGAACGCCCGGAGCTTCATGCGGGAAGTATTCGCCTGGGGATTGCCCAAGTCAAGACTGCAAATTGTCGCGTGACCCGATAAGCGTTGCTAACCGCGCGATGCCAACGGCAGTCCATCACCGCTGTCGCGGTTCCACCAGCGATCCGGCAATTGGCTCGCAGCGATTATCCCCCCGGCTTAATCGTGCTCTCCACCCGGAAGAGCTTGAAATTGGAATAGTGGTGGGTGTTGCGGATCGCAACGCCCTGATAAAGGGCCCATACCTTCACATCGCGGGGGAGCCAGAGCACTCTCTCTGACCCGATCAGATGGACGGGGTAGAAGTCGACCATCGAGATATGGGAACTGAGGTCGATATCCGTTCGAGGGGCAAGAAGCCAGGTCATGACCCGCAGGATCTGAAAGGTTTGGGTGTCGATCCAGGCCAGTCCTTGGACCAATGAGGCAAATTCTTCATCCCCAATGCGCAAAGCCTCGACGCCGCGCGCTTTCTGAGGATCTTGCGCGAATCCCACGACATGACATTCCCGATTGCGAATCGCCTGGATCCCGAAATACCGGAAGCGGTTATCGTGTTGCTCGGCCGGGCTTAAGTACAACCAGGTTGATGCGAAGCCGGAAGTGATCATGTAGAAATCGTCGAGGCTCATCTTCGCGGGGGGGTTCCCTTCGGGGTCCGTGCGGTACTCCTCGAATTTCCGGACCTCACCGACGCAACGCGGGATGACGATGTAGCGGAATTTTTGGGGCGTCGTGCTAAGAGTTTTCTCGCCCGAGGTTTCGGAGGTGACCACCTCGTCGCAGGAGACCTGGGGGAAGTCACGAAACACCGTGTCACCCGCTTGGCCGGCGCGCTCGAGGATTATCGGCAGTTGATCCTGGCTCTTGGCGGGCCGCAGCTTGTGCAGAGAAGGGCAGTCGCGAATCTGCTGCGGGGTCCAATCGATCAGCGTCGGAGCGAATTCGTAAAGCACGGTTTCCGAGGGCGTAAGTTTGATCCCAGGTTCGGGTGCCTGGGGAGGCGCCACAGGCTGTTGCAGTCTCGCGCTCACCGCGCCGATGGACACGGCCGCCAGTATGAACGAACTCACCAGCGCCCGGAGCTTCATACAGTGAGTATTTGCCTGGGCATTGCCCAAGTCAAGACGATAGATTGTCGCGGGTGCGCGACATAAAAGTGAAAAGCGGAGGGAGCGCGGGCATCCTGCCCGCTGTGAGGCTGGGAAAAAACCGGCGCCGCTACAACGGTTTTTTTCTCGGCTTCACCGCGGGCGGGACCCCGATGAATCGGGGCGGGCAGGATGCCCGCGCTCCGTCCGAGCGATCGGTTTTCACTTCTATGTCGCGCACCCGATTGTCGCGTGGGATCTTCATGAGTTGGCGGGAACTCCGCCCCACACCCGGCAGACTTGCAAGTGCCGAACCATATGTTATGATGGCTGAGAAAATTGGCGAACGTTCCACGTGATGGTTCTTTCTGGGGGCGCTGATGCAAGGGGTTTCCACAGAGCGGACAATCCGGCGACGCAGTCTGCGCATCGTCATGCGGGTGCCGCTGTATGTCAGCCCGACGGATGCGCCCGCGACCGCCGAATGGGAACCTGTGGAAACACTGGTCGTTAGCCTGCATGGCGGGATGATCCGCAGCCACCAGCAATTTCCCGTCGGCACGATGCTGGATATTCGCATGCGGGACAAGCAACGATTCACGCGCGGCCGGGTGGTCTGGACGGCCGCGGGAGCAAGAGACCCCGCTTTCGAAGTCGGCTTTGAAATCTTGGAGCCACCGGGGTTTTGGGAGATCAAATTCCCTCAGGACAAGTGGTCCGAGGGGGAACCTTCCTCTTTCCACCGGAGCTGAAGGGGGGCCGCCGTCCACTCATGCCAAACGATATCCCTATCCTGGTGCGTGAAATCATGACAACCGATTTCGTTACTCTGCGCGAGGACGAGGCGCTGTTGGACGCAACGCTCATCTTTGTCCGCGCCGGTTTCCGTCATATTCCGATTTTGAACGGCACGCGACTGGTGGGTATTGTCACCGAGAGGGACTTAAAACATTACACGCCGTCGGTCCTCACGGGGATTTCTCCTGAGGAGTACAACCGGCTGATGGAGACCACGCTGCTTTCCAAGATCATGACCCGCGACCCGCTCACCATCGAGCCCAGCAAAACCGTTTACGAAGCCGCCCAAATGCTCTTCGACCGCCGCATCGGATGCCTGCCGGTGGTCGAAGAGGGCGAATTAAAAGGCATTATCACCACCACGGACATGCTGAAGTTGCTCCTCCAATTGCTGAAAGAAAAAGGTCTCGTCCCGCCGGGGCTTGCAACCTGAGGCTGACCGGAGCACAAGTTTCCCTTCGGTCCGCAGCCCCTTGGTGACGATTCGCGACAGTCATCATCCTTCACCAAGAGCTGGCGCCACCTGCCGCGCCGACCTGAAGCGGAAATAAGAAACCATCAGGAGGAATTGAACATCCGCCCGCAAGCACCTTCGCCGCACCGTGTGAAAGTTCGTGGGAGTGCGCTCTTGCGCGCATTGATTCTGGCGCTGATCTGCCCGCTTGCCGGCGCTGGCCTGGCCGCCAAGGACAAGCCCCCCGTCCAATATCAAATCCCCGTCCCCACGCTGCCCGATTTCTCGCCGCTCGAATGGTTGCAAGGTCAATGGACCGGCAAAACCCTTCCCAACACCCCCCCCGGCGAAGTGCAACTCTCCGTCAGCCCCGACCTGGAAAAACATTTTCTGGTTTTTCGCGGTGAGGTCTCGCTTGCGGCCACCCGAAGCGTACCGGCCACCAAGGAATCCTGGATGGGAATCCTGAGCGCCAGCCCCGACCGGGCCGGATTCATTCTACGGGTATTCTCCAGCACCGGATTCATCACGCGCTATCGATTGACGGTGGACGGGGCCGAGCTTCACCTGAATCCCGAAGGCGGCGACTCCCCTCCGCCGGGATGGCTGTTTCGAAGGACCTGGGCACGAACCGGGCCCGGCGAATTCAGCGAGACCGTTCAGGCGGCTCCGCCGGGCAAAGCGTTCTTTGACTGTTACACCGCCAAGTTCGCCCGCCTCCCCCCTCCCGCAAAGACCAACCCCGCCCCCTAAACGAGCGCCGGAGGAAAAAAGAGTGTAATATTTGGGTAGCCGATTTCGGAGCTTGGCCTTCCGCGCAGGGTGGCGGGTCGCCGTCTGAAATCATCTGCAAAATCCCCTAGGAGAACCCTCCATGTCCAAAGGAAAGAAGGTTGCACTCGTTGTAGTGATCGTGCTGGTCCTCATCGTCGTGGGGCTGGCCATTATCATTCCCATGCTTTTCAATATCGATCGCTACCGGCCACAGGTGGCCGCGCAAATTCAGCAGGAGACCGGGAAGCCCGCCCAAATCGGGCGCCTGGCTCTGACCATCCTTCCGGTAGTCGCCATTCGCGCGGATGATTTCTCTTTAGGGAATCCCTCCGGCTTCCCTACCGGCGATTTTGTGCAGGCAAAGAAGATTTACGCGGTGGTTAATCCTTTTGCCCTTCTGCATCGCAAGGTGGAAATAACTTCCTTGGAGTTGGACGATCTG
>Ga0326728_10002792_pt1 | contig 56921 bp, 51 predicted proteins | sample MB3enrmetagenome_FD_207602 | JGI IMG/M metagenome (GOLD analysis project Ga0326728, IMG submission 207602) | Lab enriched peat soil microbial communities from McLean, Ithaca, NY, United States - MB31MN | ecosystem: Environmental > Terrestrial > Soil > Wetlands > Peat | place: USA: New York... | reverse complement strand
TCCAGACTTGTTCGTCCTGATGTACGTTCGCAAGGAGGCAGTCCTTTCGAGCCAGATCGAGGGCACGCAGGCATCGCTGGTCGATGTCCTGCAATTCGAAGCAGCGATGGAAGACGGCAAACCTCGAGATATGGAAGAGGTGATCAACTATGTCGGCGCGATGAATTACGGCTTGCGGCGCCTGCGGGACTTCCCCATCTCCTTACGCCTGATTCGGGAGATCCACGCCGCACTCCTCTCGGGCGTGCGCGGCAGTGATCGTAATCCCGGCGAATTCCGGACCTTCCAAAACTGGATAGGTCCAAGCGGCTGCACCTTGAACGACGCCGAGTTCGTCCCTCCGCCGCCGCACCAGATGATGCAGGCGCTGGACAACCTGGAGAGGTTCCTGCATGCCTCTATCCCGATGCCACAACTCATGAAAGCCGGCATTGCGCACGCACAATTCGAGACCATACACCCTTTTCTGGACGGAAACGGCCGCGTGGGCCGTTTGCTGATCACCTTCCTGCTCTGCCAGCAGGGAATCTTGCAGTACCCGCTGCTTTACCTTTCTCACTACTTCAAGCAACACCGCTCGGAATACTACGAACTGCTCCAAAGCATCAGGGAGAGCGGCGATTGGGAGAGCTGGCTCAAATTTTTTTTGAAGGGCGTTGACGAAGTTTCGCAAGAGGCAGCCGCAACCGCGAAGCAAATCGTCCGGCTTCGCGAGGAGCATCGCGAGATCGTGCAAAAGGCACTCCGTCGAGGCGCCGCAAAGGGCCTCGTGCTCCTGGAGATGCTTTACCATCGCCCGATCGTTTCGGTGAAGCAGGCCGCCGCGGAGGTAAAGCTCACCTTTAAGGCAGCGAACGATCTGATTGGGCAATTCGTCGAGCTCGGTATCCTCGCCGAGACCAGCGGCAGGCAACGCAATCGTCTCTTCGGCTACGAGTCCTACCTGGCTCTGTTCAAGCCGGGGACGGAGCCGTAGCCTCGTCGTCTGCTAATCCGACGCGCTCTTCCGCTCGTAGGGCCCCTTCAGGTATTTCGTCGCCATTTCCTGCGCGCCCTGCGTGTTGTCCTTGGTGCGAATGGCGAGCGTGTATTCGCTGACCGCGCGCTCGCGCTGGCCGGTGATGTCGAAAATCTTGCCCAGGTTCAGGTGCGCCCAGACCTCGGTCCACTTGGGGTCGAGGTTGCCGTTCAGCACCTCGCGAAACTCGTTCGCCGCCGCCTGGTAGTTGTTCTGGAGGAAGAAAATCTCGGCGATGCGATAGTGCGCCAGCGAACTGCCCCGGTTCACCTCCAACGCCTTCTGGTACTCCTTCAGCGCTTCGTTGAATTCGCCGACTTCGGCAAACTGCTCTCCCCGGCGGATCGCCACCTGGACGCGGATCGGATCGCTGTAGTGCAGCACCCGGTCGTTCGGGTCCAGAAGCAGGGTCTTCGGCTTTCCGAAGGTATCCACGGAGAACTCGGTCGAAGTACCCATCACGTCGATCCTCTGCTGCTCCGGATTGCCCTCCGTTTCGATCTTCAGATCCACCGGCATGCGGAACGTGTCCAGGTCCTGCGAGACCTTGCCCATCACGCGAAACCCGCCCTCGCCTTTGGGACCTTTCTGCACCCTGTAAATCGTGTAATCGAGCTTGAACTCGGGCGCGCCGCTCGATTCGATCCATTGCAAAAAGAAGTAGCCCAGGTTCTGCCCCGAGACCGCCTCGGCCATCTTCTGGAAATCCGAGGTCTTGACGGCGCTCCACGCGTACTTGGCCGGGAAGTCCCGGACGAGCTGCTCGAATTTGGAATCCCCGATGACGTAGCGCAGCATGTTCAGCACGGCCGCGCCCTTGCTCGCCGTCAGGGCCCAATACTCCGGCGAGTAATCCTCGAGCCGGGGCGTCTGATCGATCGGCACTTCGTTCATGGTGAGCGCGTCGATATAGAGATCCTTGGTCTCGGATTCGAGCGCCGATGAGCCGTTGGTGTGCTCCAGGTACAGCACCTCGGAATAGCGGGCCATCCCGTTGGTCAGCCACATGTGATTGCGCGTCGCAGGGGAAACGAGGATGGTCCACCATTGCCGTGCGATCTGGTTCGCCAGCAGCCGGACCGCAACCTGCTTGCCGATACCCTGGGGCGATAGGAAAACCAGCCCCGGCGCCGCGTAGCCGTTGGCCGCGCCGTCTTCGGTCTCGACAAAGGTCAGGTTCGCCTGCGGCGGCAAGCCGTAGATGCCGGTCAGGTAGGTCATCACCTTCCCCGCTTCCTGGCCATAGGCCGCCTCCATCTGCTTCTGGTCGCCGCGGAAGTAGAAATCCGACACCACTCCTTCGGAAGCGATCCGCGTGGGCTCGCCCTGGACGATCGCGATACTGGCCGGAAAGGAGGGATGGTCGAACGTGAAGGTATAAAGCGTTTTTTCGCCGCCAAGCGGCTCCTGCCGCTCCAGGCCCGAAGCAAGCACCTTGAACCCGTTGGGGACGGTGATGCGCGTGTCCGCCGTGAACCGGCCGGTCGAGTAGCCCGCCAACGGGAACCAGCGCGCGGGGTACAGCAGGTAGCCGTAGTCCGGGTGCAGAGCCGCGAACTTGATGCCGAAGACCGGAGAATCCTCGCTGCCGGTCAGCCGGCCGTCATAGTGAAACACGACGGTGGCCGGCTTGTCCTTCGCGAGCGGCTGGGCGAAGCTCAGATCGACGGTGAAATTGTCGTGCGAACGCGTGGCCGCGACCTGGTGCCCGGCTCCGTCCTCCACCGTGGAGATGTTGAGCGCATTATTCAGCTCGAAGGACGCGGTGCTGGTTTCCTCCAGCGGAACGAACTGCGCTTGCACCTTCGCGTTGATGGTTTGGGCTCGCGGATTGATCTCCGCTTCAATTACGTAATGCTCGATGTCAATCCGCGGCTGCCGCTGCTGCTGCGCGGAAGCCACCGCGGCCACGCCCAGCAACCCGGCCGTCATCCAGAACTTGCCAGCCATTCGCTGTTTCTCCCCGAAGATACCTTTATACGTTTGGAAGGTTGCTCCCAGGTCTTGTTGCCAGAAACTGTTCCACGATAGCCGCCGCCCGCTCGATAGGGTCCTCAAAGCTGGCCAGGGCGCGGGTCACATTGTGGAGTTCTCGCCGCATCGCGCCACGCGCGGCAGGATCTTTCAGCAGCCTGAGGGCTTCGGATGCCAGCCGCCCTCCCTTCATTTCATTTTGCATCAATTCGGAAACAACCGCCCGGCCCGCGACGAGGTTGACCATCGAGTAGAAAGGCACATCCACCAGCAACTTGCCCAAAATCCAGCTTAGCGGGGTCACCTTGTAAAAGGTAATCATCGGCGTGCCGAGCAGCGCCGCTTCAATGGTCACGGTCCCGCTGGCCGCGAGCGCAAGGTCGGCATGAGCCAGGACATCCCACGTCTCACCTTCGATTACTTGGATGGATGCGCCGGAAATGGGTTGCCTGAAATCTGCGGGGGCGAAGCCTCCCGCGGGCCGCGCCAGGACGAAACTCACCGGAAGTTCGCGCGAGATACGCGCGGCTGCGTCAACGAGCGCCGGCATGTGCCGGGCAGCTTCGCCCCGCCGCGAGCCCGGCAAAAGCGCCACCAGCGGCCGATCGAGCGGGAATCGGTGCTGGGCAAAAAACTCGGTCCGGGACCTGGACGGCCGGACCAGCGCCGCGAGCGGATGGCCGATATAAGTCGCGGAAACGCCGCGCTTTTCAAAGAACTCCTGCTCGAATGGAAAGATGCACAGCAGGCGGTCGATGACCCGCCGCATCGCGGGCAGCCGGCCCTTTCTCCAGGCCCAGACCTGGGGAGCCACGAAGTAGATGACGGGAACGCCAAGCTTCTTCAGCCTGCGCGCGAGGCGCAGATGAAAATCGGGACTGTCGGTCAGGATCGCCACGTCCGGGCGTTCCGGCCGGGCTGCATCGAGGAGCTTCCGGTACTCGCCGTAAATCCTGGGAATGTGCGCCACGACCTCCACGAGTCCGACCACCGCAAGGCTCGCCGCGTCCACCACCGGCCGGACGCCCGCCGCCCGCATGCGTGGACCGGCGCAGCCGAAGAACTCGACGTCCGGGAGGCGCTTGCGGAGAGCGGCCGCGAGGCTCGCCGCATAGAGGTCCCCGGAGGCTTCCCCGGCGGAGATCAGGATCTTGATCGCCAATACCGTCAGCCTACAACTCGCGGCGGGTGCTTACAACCCCGGTGGCGCCACCCGGCTTGCGTGCTATAACCAACGTTGTGAGTGAGCGCTACCACCGGGCGGAGCTGGAGGCGGCCCTCGACCCGAACCATCCGGCCCACATTCTACCGCCGGCTGTGCCGCTCTCTCACAGGGTGCTGGACCTCGGATGCGGGGCGGGGCAAACCCTCACTGCCGCGTACCCGGACCGGCTGTGCTTCGGCATCGACATTGATCTGGAGGCCCTCCGCCTCGGCCGCTCGCTCACAGACCGTGTGCGTTTCGTCTGTGGCAGAGCGGAGGCTCTCCCCTACGCGGAGGAGCAATTCGATCTGGTGGTTGCGCGTGTGGCGCTGGCGTACACCAACATAGGCCCGGCGTTGAAAGAGATCCATCGAACGCTCAGAAACGGCGGAGAGCTGTGGATGACGCTCCATCCGTTCTCGATTCCCTGGAAGCTGGCCAAGAAAGCCAGCTATAGAGGCCGGATTTTCTTCAGATATCTCTTCGCGAATGGCCTTCTCTTTCACCAGGTTCCAAAAACAAATTTCCGTTTCTGGGACGGTACGAGTCGTTTCAGACCGGGCGAGGCATTCGGCGGGCCCTGCTCCGCAACGGCTTTGACCACATCTCCATCACCCGCGAAAGATACTTCCTGGTGACTGCGCGGGCGTCCCTGCCTCGAGAAACCTCCTGAGCCGGATGGGTATTCAGAAACCATTACAAATCAGTTAATTGCAGGCGCTCCTTGACACTCTCTACCCGAGAGTGCTACTAATAGACATCAGGTTTCGGTGTCCTAAAAGCCGGGACCCAAGATTTCCAGATTTCGAACTACCATTTAAACAGTTTGGAGGAATGGGTATGAACATTCGACCGCTCTACGATCGGATCGTGGTAAAGCGCATCGAAGAGAAAGAAACCATCCAGGGCGGGATCATTATCCCAGACTCAGCCAAAGAAAAGCCCCAGGAGGGCGAAGTCGTGGCAGTCGGCCAGGGCAAGCGTCTCGAGAGCGGCAAGGTTGTTGCACTCGACGTGAAGGCCGGCGACCGGATTCTGTTTGGCAAGTACTCCGGCAGCGAGATCAAGCTGGATGGCGAGGAATACGTGATCATGCGCGAAGACGAGGTCCTCGGGATTCTCGAAGGCGCGGCAAAGCAGGCGAAAGCCTAAGGTTCAGGAGGAATATTCATGGCTGCAAAGCAAATTCTCTACAGTGAAAATTCCCGGCAGGCGATTCTGCGCGGAGTCAACCAGCTTGCGGACGTCGTGAAAGTCACGCTGGGACCCAAGGGCCGCAACGTCGTGCTGGAAAAGAAGTTCGGCGGTCCCACCATCACCAAGGATGGCGTGACGGTCGCGAAGGAAATCGAGCTGAAGGATCCGCTCGAGAACATGGGCGCGCAGATGGTGCGCGAAGTGGCGTCGAAAACTTCGGATGTGGCCGGCGACGGCACCACGACCGCGACGATCCTGGCGCAGTCGATCTATCGCGAGGGCGTGAAGAGCGTGGCCGCGGGCGCAAACCCGATGGCGGTGAAGCGCGGGATTGAGCGCGCTGTCGAAGTCGTGGTCGAGGAAGTGAAGAAGTTCTCGAAGCCCGTCAGCGGCGACATGATCGGCCAGGTCGGCACGATCTCCGCCAACGGCGACACGACCATCGGCAACACGATCGCCGAAGCGATGAAGAAAGTCGGCAAGGACGGCGTAATCACCGTCGAAGAGTCCAAGACGATGTCCACCGAGCTGGACACGGTCGAGGGCATGCAGTTCGACCGCGGCTACCTGTCCCCCTACTTCATCAGCGATCCGGACCGGATGGAAGCCGTGCTCGAGGAGCCGTACATCCTGATTCACGAGAAGAAGATCAGCAACATGAAAGACCTGCTGCCCCTGCTCGAGCAGATCGCCCGCGCGGGCAAGCCGCTGCTGGTCGTCGCCGAGGAAGTGGAAGGCGAGGCGCTGGCCACGCTGGTGGTCAACAAGCTGCGGGGCACCTTGAACGCGTGCGCGGTGAAGGCGCCGGGCTTCGGCGACCGCCGCAAGGCCATGCTCGAGGATATCGGTATCCTCACGGGCGGCAAGGCGATCATGGAAGAGACCGGAATCAAGCTGGAAGGCGTGCGGCTGGATGACCTGGGGCGCGCCAAGCGCGTGACGATCGACAAGGACAATACGACGATCGTGGATGGCGCTGGTGCGGCCAAGGCGATCGAGGGCCGCATCAAGCAGCTCCGCGCCCAGATCGACGAGACCACCTCGGACTACGACCGCGAGAAGCTGCAGGAGCGGCTCGCGAAGTTGGCCGGCGGCGTCGCAGTGATCAAGGTCGGCGCGGCTACCGAGACCGAGATGAAGGAGAAGAAGGCCCGGGTCGAGGACGCGCTGCACGCGACTCGCGCGGCCGTGGAGGAAGGCATCGTTCCGGGCGGCGGCGTGGCGCTGCTGCGTGCCGCCAAGGCGCTCGACGGGCTGAAGGTCGATGGCGACGAGCAGATCGGCGTCAACATCGTGAAGCGCGCTTGTGAAGAGCCGCTGCGCCAGATCGTCGGGAACGCCGGCGTCGAGGGCGCCATCGTGGCCGAGAACATCCGCCGCAAGAACGAAGTGAATTACGGCTACAACGCCGCGACGGACCAGTACGAGGACCTGGTGGCCTCCGGTGTGGTCGACCCGACCAAGGTGACCCGCACCGCGCTCCAGAACGCCTCGTCCATCGCCGCCCTGATGCTGACGACCGAAGCTCTGGTGGCCGAGATCCCCGAGAAGAAGTCCCAGATGGGCCCCGGCGGCCCCGGCGGCCATCCGGACATGGATTACTAGAGGTTCCGAGCCGCGACCATCAGGAAGCGGATTCTTTGGACCAAGCCGCTCCGGTTCCCCGGAGCGGCTTTTTTATGGCTCCGCTTCCCTCCTACGCGTTCCGGGCAAGAGCCCACAAGAGAAAGAGAGCAGAGCAAAGACACATAAAACCAACTGCTCGAACGAGGAACAGATAGTTACCCGTCTGCATAAAGGATTTCAGCGCATCCCAGTTGGCAAACTTGACCCCGATGGCCTGAATCCTTTAAGGAATACAGAGGGCTACAATGCCCACAAATAGGTACACCGCTATGAGAGCCGCCAGCCCAATGGCTTGCATATTTCTCATCATCCTTTACCAAGAACGGTGGGGCCTTACATTGCGTCACCAATGGCGCCGCCGATAGGCCCAACCGAAAGTGCCTTGCCCCGACCATCGGTCATAGAGTTCATTTCGTGCCTTCGAATTTGACCGTGCTCTCGGCGGCGAACTTCTTGTAGTCCAGATAGCGGATGTCCATCCGGATGCGCTGCGGGCCCACCCGGAAGTCGAGCGTATCGTCGGCGTAGGTGTGAACGGGGAACCAATACTGGCCGTCGATGGGCCTCCAAACGGTCGTGAAGCGCGGGAACAGGTTCTCGCCCTTGGTCATTGAGCGCATCTCCGGCACCGCCTTGCCGTCGGTGCGGACGATCGAGTAGTCCTGCTTGCTCACCCACAGAAGGCCGTCGAACAACCGCTGGCCGGCGAGAATCTGGCGCGGGCGGACCTGAAGAACCCAGCAATCGACCCCGTCCGTGGTCTCCTCGCCCTTGGACTTGGTTTCGTAAGCCCAGAGTTGATCGCGGTCGAACAGGAACGGCTGCACTTCGCGGATGTCGCGGAAATCCTCCTCGGTCAGCTTCAAGTGTTTCAGCGTGTCGAACGGCTTTCCCACCGGCTTTTCGCTCCGCTCCGCCTGGGGCGAGAAGACGACGTCGCGCGTTTCCCGATACTCCCCCGCCTGTGCGCCGCCGGCGTTCAACTCCTCGACCACAACGGTCTGGCGGTAGGTGTATTGGTCGCGCGCCGCGCGGGCTTCCGTCGCCCGGGCGGCGACCCGCTTCGCGAGATCGGGAGGCGGATCTTCGGCCCACAGGGATGGCGCGCCAAGGGCGGATGCTAAGATGATCCCGATGCAAACACGGCTTACGCTGTGGACGCTGGCGGGTGTCTTAGTGCTGGCAGCCATGGGCGGACTTGTATGTGCCTATTTCCTGAGTATACCGGCTGGCATTGCGGCGCCTGTGGTTGCGGCGCTTGCGATCGAGGCCTGTTTGTACGTGGCCACGGTGCTCGAATCCGCCCGCGCCTGGCTCCAGGCGCGCTTCCGGCCGGCGGCGCTCGCACTCGGGATGACCGTGAGCGGAATCGTGCCCTACTGTGTCTACGCCGTCCCCGCGCACACATTCAGCCCTGCATCCTTCGGGATGCTCGCGCTCGTGGCGGCCGCGATTTCCTTTTGGTTCGTGCTGCTGCCGCGGCGGCCGGTTTCGGATCTTGCGTTTTTGGCCTTGGTCGCAGGCGTGTTGATTTCGCCGCTGTTCCCGGCGATATACGGACAGCCTTGGCCGCGCGTGCCGCTGGCTTTCGCCGGCCAGTTGATGTGTACCCGGCTGGCGTTCCTGGCGGTGCTATCCATCGCGCGGATGAAGGTCAAGGGCTTCGGCTTTCTGCCGTCCCGCCGCGAGTGGGCCGTCGGCTTCGTCCACTTCGCTCTTTTCGTGCCGGTGGGGATACTTCTCGGCGTGAGGCTGCACTTCGGAGTCTTCCACCTGAAGCCCCTGCCGTGGTGGAACATCCTCCTGATCGCGGCAGGGACATTCCTGGGGATGCTGTGGGTGGTCGCCTTGCGCGAGGAGTTCTTCTTTCGCGGGCTGCTCCAGGCATGGCTGGAGCGCTGGCTCGCGAGCGGCTGGCGAGGGCTGGTCGCGGCGTCCCTGCTGTTCGGTCTGATGCACCTGCCATTCCACGCTTTCCCGAATTGGCGGTTCGCGATTCTGGCGGCCGCGGCCGGCATGTTCTATGGCCGCGCCTACATGACCGCGCGCAGCGTGAGGGCCGCCATGGTCACCCACGCGCTGGTCAACACCGTCTGGCGGGTATTTTTTTCGTAGCGTAGTACGGCATGCGGAGACCGGGAGGGTTCCCAAACCCGGGCGGCGTCACGAGTGTGCTGCTCGGCCTAATCGAAAAACGGGGCGCCGGCGAGCCAGCGGAGCAACGGGCCGGATGATATCATCAAAGGTTATTCAGCCCTCGTAGGGGCGGTCTTCGAGCCGGTCCTGCGGATTTGAAAACCCCCGAAAAGTTAGGAGATATCAAATGGCAGTCAAAATTGCGATTAATGGCTTCGGCCGCATTGGGCGGAACGTCGTCCGCGCCAGCCTCAACGATCCCGCAGTCGAATTTGTTGCCGTCAACGATCTGACCGATACGAAGACGCTGGCGCACCTGTTGAAATACGACTCCGTGCTTGGTCCGATCGGTGCCGAGGTGAAGGCGGAAGGCGACACGATCCACGTCGCCGGCAAGGCGCTGAAAGTATTCGCGATCAAGGATCCCGGCGAGTTGGACTGGAGTTCGCTCGGCGCGCAGATGGTCATCGAATCGACCGGCCGGTTCACGGAGGCCGCGCAGGCCTGCAAGCACATCCGCGGCTCTGTGAAGAAGGTGATCATCTCGGCGCCGGCCAAGAATGAGGACATCACCATCGTCCTGGGCGTGAATGAAAAGCTGTACGACAAGAGCAGGCACAACATCATTTCCAACGCCTCCTGCACGACCAATTGCCTGGCGCCCATGGTGAAGGTGCTGCACGAGAAATTCGGCATCGAGAAGGGCTCGATGACCACCATCCACAGCTACACCAACGACCAGAACGTTCTGGACTTTCCGCACAAGGACCTGCGCCGCGCCCGCGCCGCCGCGATCAACATGATCCCGACCAGCACCGGGGCAGCCAAGGCGATCGGCCTGGTGATGCCGGAGTTGAAGGGCAAACTGGACGGCTACTCCATGCGCGTTCCGACTCCGGATGTGTCGGCGGTCGATCTGGTTGCGTTGCTCAAGAAGGATGCCACGGCCGAGGAACTCAATGCCGCATTGAAGCAGGCCGCCGAGGGCTCGCTGAAGGGCATTTTGGCCTACACCGAGGACCCGGTGGTCTCGACGGACATGCTGCACAACCCGAACAGCTCGATTATCGACGGCTCGATGACCAAGGTTCTGGGCGGAAATCTGGCGAAGGTGATTGCCTGGTACGACAACGAGTGGGCCTACTCCTGCCGCGTCGTAGACCTGGCGAAGTACATCGCCCAACAGGGACTGTAAGCAATCCTCCCGATTCCGGGCGGCGCAGGATGGCGCCGCTCCGGAATCACTTCCCGCTTTCCAGCCTGCCGACTACTGCGTTCGTGAACCCGCTCGTTGTTCCGGCGCCGCCGACATCGGGCGTGGTGTGGCGTCCCTCGGCGTAGACCCACTCGATGGCGGCTTGCAGGCGCTTTGCGGCGTCTGCTTCGCCGAGGTGGTTCAGCAGGAGCGCAGCGGACTGCATGAGCGCGGTCGGGTTCGCCAGGTTTTTCCCGGCAATGTCGGGAGCGCTCCCGTGCACCGCCTCAAAGACCGCATGGTGCACCCCCAGATTCGCTCCGGGAACGATGCCCAGCCCACCGACGAGGCCCGCAGCGAGGTCCGAAACGATGTCTCCATAGAGGTTCGGCATCACCAGCACGTCGAACGTCTCCGGGCGGATGACCATCTGCATGGCGGCGTTGTCCACGATCAGTTCCTTGTAGGCGATGTCCGGAAAATCCTTGGCGGCCTCGCGGCAGCAGCGCAGAAACAAGCCGTCGCCGAGTTTCATGATGTTGGCCTTGTGGACCGCCGTGACCTTGTGCCGCGCGTTCCGGCGGGCCCAGCCGAACGCGCAGCGCGCGATGCGTTCCGAAGCCGTGCGCGTGATCACCTTCAGGCTCGTGACCACATCCGTGATGACTTCGTGCTCGAGGCCGGAGTACAGGTCCTCGGTGTTCTCGCGGAAGATGACGAGGTCGATGAACACGTCGCTGAAGCGCGTCTTGATGCCGGGAAAGCTGCGGACGGGGCGGAAATTCGCGAACAGATCCAGCTTTTTGCGAAGCTGCACATTCAGGCTGATGTAGCCGCCCGCGACCGGCGTCGTGACGGGGCCCTTCAGACCGGTCTTCGTGCGCTCGAGGGAATCGAGCACGTGCTTGGGGATCTCATGGTTCGACTGCTCGATGGCCTTGGCATTGAGCTCGACTGAATCCCACTCGATGCGGGCGCCCGTGGCTTCGACGGCGCGGACGGTGGCGTTCGCGACTTCCGGGCCGATGCCGTCTCCGGGAATGAGGGTCACTTGATGAGGCACGTTTCCATTATCTGGCACAATATTAGGTCCATGGCAAAAATCAAGCGTGTATTGATCAGTGTTACCGATAAGACCGGGATTGCGGAGTTTGCGCGCGTGCTCGCCGGTCTTGGCGCCGGGATCGTCTCAACCGGCGGTACGGCGAAACTGCTGCGCGAGACGGGCCTCGAAGTCCGGGACATCGCGGAGGTGACCGGCTTTCCCGAGATGCTGGACGGCCGCGTGAAAACGATCCATCCGAAGATCGCCGCCGGCGTGCTCGCGATTCGCGGCAACGCGGAGCACATGCGGGCACTGGAGGAGCACGGCATCGCGCCCATCGACATGGTGGTCGTGAACCTCTACGCTTTCGAGAAGGCCGCGGCGAAAGAGGGCGCGAGCGTCGCCGAACTGATCGAAAACATCGATATTGGCGGGCCGACCCTGATTCGCGCCGCGGCGAAAAACTATCAGGACGTGGCGGTGGTTACTTCGCCCTCCGACTATGCCACGATCCTGGACGAGATGAACGCGAGCGGCGGATCGCTCGGGCTCGCGACCCACTGGCGCCTGGCGAAGCAGGCGTTCGGACGCACGGCCGAATACGATCGCGCGATCTCGGCGCGGCTGGCCCGCATCAGCGTGACGGACGGCGGATTCGTGGACGCGGCGGCGGGCGCGCTGCCTGGAGTGCTCGATATCCGGGCTCCGCGCGCGCTCGGCTTGCGATACGGCGAGAATCCGCACCAGCAGGCGGCGCTCTACTCCGATCGCAAGCGCGGCATCGCGGGGGCCGAACAGCTTCACGGGAAGGAGCTCTCGTACAACAACCTGGTGGACCTCGACGCCGCCTGGACGCTGGTTCGCGAATTCGAGTCTCCGGCCGCGGCCATCATCAAACACACGAATCCGTGCGGCTGCGCCGAGCAGTCCACGCTCGCCGAAGCGTATCGCAAAGCGTTCGAATGCGATCCGGTGTCGGCCTTCGGCAGCGTTCTTTCGTTCAATCAGCGGCTCGACGAGGAGACCGCGCGAGAGATCGCGAAGACGTTCGTGGAAGCGATCGCGGCGCCCGATTACGCGCCCGAAGCGCTGGCGATTCTGACGGCGAAGAAGAACCTGCGCCTGCTGAAAGTCGTAAGCCTGGAGCAGGACGAGGTGGTAATCAAGTCGATCGGCGGTGGATACCTCGTGCAAACGGCGGACCTGCACCATCTCGACCGGGCCGAGTGCCAGGTCAAAACCAACCGCGCTCCCACGGAAGCGGAGTGGCGCGCGCTGCTGTTCGTGTGGAAGGTGACCAAGCACGTGAAGTCGAATGCGATCGTCTACGCGCGGGAAGGGCAGATCGCGGCGGTGGGCGCGGGGCAGATGAGCCGCGTGGATTCGGTGAAGATCGCGGCGATGAAGGCGGTGCTGCCGCTGTCTGGCACGGTGGTCGGCTCGGATGCATTCTTCCCGTTCGCGGACGGGGTCGAGGAGGCCGCAAAACACGGCATCACCGCCGTGATCCAGCCCGGCGGCTCGGTGCGGGACGCCGAGGTGCTTGAAGCAGCGAACCGCCTCGGCCTGGCGATGGTGTTCACCGGCGTGCGGCACTTCCGGCACTGATTAGCGCGTTACCCGGATGAAGGCATATTTGGTTGCAGACATCGAGGTTCTCGACGCCCGGATATACACGGAGTACCTCAAAGCCGCTCAGGCGGTTGCGCTGCAGCATGGTGGCCGCTACCTTGTTCGCGGTGGCAAAAACACTCACGGTTTCCGGTGACTGGAATCCGGCGCGCTTGCTCATAATCGAGTTTGGCTCGCTGAGACAGGACTGTTTCGCCTGTGACGCGTACAAACAAATCGCTCCACTCCGGCTCAGGTCGACGCGCTCCCGGTCCGTCATTGTCGAGGGAGTCGAGGAATCGGAAAGCGGTTTGTGAGTCGGTACGAAACCGCCTCGTTCTCAATTCTGCTTTGGCGAATGGTGCCGGATGCCCGTCCCGCCTGTGAGAAGTCCCTCTACCGCAAGAACGAATACCCGACGTAAATCACGTTATTGTCCACACCTGGATTGAAGCTCGTGGTGCCGGCGTTTGAGATGTGCAGGAATCGATAACCGAGACTCAGCGCCCGCTGGGGACCAGCGTTCCACCGGAGGCCGCCTCCGAAGTCGAACAAGAAGTTCAGACCGCTCGCATTCGGCCCGTTTTCCGGAATCGGCTCGGAGGAGGCGATCACTCCGCCGAGCGTCTCGGCGAACGGGTGAAGGCGGCGCTGCCGCGCAAACTCGAGTGTGAATCCGAGTGGCGCTATGGCGAATCCGTAGACCGCGTGCGAGTCGATTCGATGCACAGAGGGCGGAAACAAACTGTAGCGCGTCTCGGCGGGCTGGATCAGGATCGCGGCGGGCAGCAGAGCAGCCGTGTAGGACACCGAAACGGAACTCAAAACCCAGCAGCGATAACCATAGCTCAATCCGGCGAGCGCGAATCGGCGGTCCGGCGCCGTGCCGATCAGTGTGGGCGATGAGGGCGAAAAGCCTGCCATGAACTGTAAATCCTGGCGGGGCTCCAGCACCGCGTCAGAACACAAGCCAGCTCTGGCGATCGCCGGACCGAGGAGCGCCAGAGCCACCACGAAGGGCCCGAGCTGCATTGGTCACATTTTCGCAAAAGCAGCACGGGCCTCCGAATAGCCTCCCCCTGCCGCTAGGAGCCGGTGACGTTAACCGGAGTGGCCTCGCTCGCCACCGGCAGTACGGACCTGCCGCTCAGCTTCAGGGTTGCGAGCGCGCCAAGGTACATCAGCCCGCCGATGAGCATTGTTTCGCGCAGGCCCAGGTAGATCGCCAGGACCACCGCGGCGACCGACCCGAGCACGCTGGCCGCCGCATTGAGCGACCAGGCCCAGCGAACGGACGGGCTGTGCAGCCGCTCGAGCCTTCTGAGACCGGTCGGGAACGGGACGCCCATCAGGAATCCGGCCGGGGAAATCAGCAGCACGCTGATTGCGAATTTCACCAGCATCGGCAGGCCCACTCCGGCGCCCAGGACCGGCGAAACCGAGAAAGCCAGCACGGCCACGAGAACGGCTACGCCCGCCAGTACGCGGGGAAGCCGCGCGCCCGAAGCGCCCGCGATTCGCGGGCTGAAGAAACTGCCGAGGCCGCTCGAAAGCAACATCGAGAAGATGATCACCGTGAGCGCATAGGTCGGGTGCCCGAGAAACAGCACGAACTTCTGCACCAGCGCAACCTGGATCAGGATGTATCCCGCTCCGATGAAGATGAAATACCAGAGGAAGCGCAGCACGCCCTTGTCGCGCGGAAGCCGGCTGCCGAGCACCAGGCGCGGCAGTCCCAGTATGACCAGAGTCGCCAGCAGGCTTACCACGAGCAAGCCGAACAGCAGAGGCACGGCGCGGTTGATCTTGTAGTCCGCACTGAATCGGGAAGCGTTTCTGAAGAAGTTCCAGACGTCGCGCGGCTGCACGGAATAGAAGAAGAACGGTCGGTTGTCGTTCACCGCCGAAACATCGTAGCGGTAGCGTGCCTCGAACGCCTTCGGATCGCGGCTGAGGATCAGATCGCCGAACGTGTTCGAGGCAGGCTCGCCAGGCGCATAGAGCGTCTGAAAATGGCCCAGCGCAGAGGCCGCACGCAAGCGCGCAACGTCCGAGTCGCGGAAGGGTTTGCGAGCGATGAACACGGTGTCGGTAGCGCCCCAGCCGCGGATGTCGTTGGCATGTTCCCGAACCACGATGATGTGCCGGCCAAGATCGGTCTGGCCAACGCGGCCGAGCGCCGCGCGCGCCAGGGAAATCAGGCGCAGCGATTCGCGGGGCGGATCGAGCCCCCAGCGGGTAAACACCAGAATGCCGCCTTCGGTGAGATGGTTCAGGTATTCGTAAAAGGCATCGGAGGTGTACAGGTTGTTTTCCGAGAGCGCGAAGGCGCCGGCCGCCGTGGACGCCCAGGTGTCCACGAGCGTCATCTGGATTACGTCGTACTTCTCCGCGCTGCGGCGCGCGAAGGAGCGGCCGTCCTCGACATCGAGCCTGACCTCGGGGCGGAAGTAGAGGCGCCGGCTGAGATCGGGGAAGCGCTCGCGCATGATGGTGGTTGCGATGATCGGGTTGATCTCCACGGCCGTGATATTCCGGCTGCCGGAGGCAAGCGCTCGCGCGAGGTCCCATCCACCGCCGGCTCCGATGATCAGCGTCCGCGCGGCGGGCCGCAGCGCGTATACCAGCCCCGGGCCCTGGTACAACAGGTCGGCGCGCTGCTTGCCGGAGAGATTCGCGTAGTCAAAGCTCGGAATACCGGTGGCCGCATCGGCATCGATGACGATGTTCGGCATGCCCGAATCCTTGTCCCGGCTGAGCGCCACGCGCGAGAAGCTGTTCCACTTCACGAACTGCTCGCGTCCCAGTTCTCTGCCTTTTGCGTACCGGACGTCGATGAAAGAAACCCGGGCGTTGACGCCGACCACAACCGCGAGCACCGCGGCCAGAGCGACGGCTGCGTCTCGCCAGCGCGCACTTCCCGCCAGGCCGAACCAGATCGCGGCGGAGGCGGCGTAGAGGATCGAAGTCGCCAGGACGGTGTTCGGACCCCCGAGGGTGTCGAGCAGCGGGACGAGAATCAGGCATCCGGCCGCGGCGCCGAGCAGATCGGCAAAGTACACGCGGCTGACGCTGCCGATCGTTTCCGCGATGACGAGCGAAATCGTCGTGCCGGCGGCGAAGAAAGGCAGCGCCGCCGCGAAATAGACCAGCGCGATGGTGCCGTAGCCGAGATCGCCCTTCCGGGTCAGGATGAAAATGAGCGCCACGAACACCGCCAGCGCATTCACCGCCGCGATCGCGCCGAGCTTCGCAAAGAAGCCGCCGCGCCAGCGTGCCACAACGTACGAGAAAACACCTCCGGCGCCCAGCCCGAATAGCGCGATGGAAATAGCCAGGAACGCGAAGTGGTAGTAGAAGACGACCGAAAAAATCCGCGTCAAAGAGAGCTCGAGAAGCAGCGTCGCAAGCGTCGTAAGACCGACGCCGAAATAGATTCGGCGCCACCGGGATGAGGAGGTATTCATTTGGGTAGAACGCGGGACAATCTACTATGTTAAGCTACCCCTGCCGGACATGTCCGACAACGACTTTCTCCGCCGGGAGCGGATCACGGACGCCGTGCTCGAGTTCGAAAGGCGGATCGAGCAGCGGCTGCTTCCCGTGAGCCAGTCCGAATGCTGGGATCTGCTGCTGAACCGCGCGCCCAACCACGGCGCCGCGTGCCCCAATCCACCGGCCGATCCGCTGCCGCTTGGCTATGAGACGCACGATGCTCTCCCGCTGTTACGGGTCTTCGATCCCCAGGCCCGCAACCGCGCCTGTCCGGATTGCGAGCTCTTCGGACGCAGCCACTGCTGCGGCGGCCTTGTTTTTCTGTACTATGCTTTGCGGGATGCCGGCGTTCCGCAGCCGCTCGAATGGCTGGCGGTGGAACTCGAGTCCGGGCTATACCTGGCGGATTGGGAAGCCATGCTCGAGAACAAGCACCGCATCCTGATTGCGCTGAGAGCGCACCTGGAAGCCAATCTGGACCGCGTCAGCGCGACGCCCGACCGATAGCCCGCCGGTCACATGATCGCCGCCGGCGGCGCGGGCTCCTCCGGGCTGCCGGCGTGGGCGAGCGGCGCCTTCACCATCACGATCGCGAGGATGGCCAGCACCGCCATGCCGCCCAGGAAGGACGGCGCGGCGAACAACACCGGCATCCGGATGTCGAAGAACCGGAATGCCGCGATGATCAGGCCCATCATGGCCTCCCCGGCGATCAGGCCGGAAGCGGTCAGGACGCCTGCATTTTCGACGCGGGCTTTCTGTGCGTCATTGAAGCCGCGGCGGTCACGCGTCGAGTCCGTCACCCATCGGAAGACGCCGCCCAGGAAGATCGCGAACGTCGTTTCGAGCGGCAAGTACATCCCCACCGCGAACAGCATCGGGCTGCGGACCTGAATCATGATCAGCGAGAAGCCCATCAGGATGCCCACGACAATCAGCGGCCAGGGCATCTGCCCTCCCACAATCCCTTGAGCCAGCGAAGCCATCAGGCCCGCTTGCGGCGCCGGCAAATTCTTGCCTCCGAATCCGATGCCGCCGGTCTTGATGTCGCTGACATGCAGCACGAGCAAAGGAAAGTAGAGCGCCGCGCCGGCCACGAGAACGCCCAGAATATCGCCGGTCTCCATCTTCTTGGGTGTCCCGCCCAGGATGTGTCCGACCTTGAGGTCTTGCAACATCTCGCCCGCGACCGCCGAGGATACGCAGATCACCGCGGCCACGCCGAGAACCGCCGCCACGCCGCTGATTCCCGACACGCCCACCGCAACCATCAGGACCGCCGCGATGATGAGCGTGGAAAGCGTCAGGCCCGATACCGGATTGTTCGACGATCCGATGAGCCCGACGAGATTGCCGGAAACCGCCGCGAAAAAGAATCCGAGAACGATCATGACGAGCGCCGCAACCAGACCCCCCGGCAGCGTGCCGGAGAAATACGTGTACAGCAGGATCATCGAGACGAATCCCGCGGCCAGGCCGCCAAAGACGGGCTTGGCTCCAAGGTCGCGGTCGCGGCGGTCGGTGACGGTGGACTGGCCGCCGGCCTTCTTCAGGTCGGAGATGGCTCTGGCCATGCCCAGGGCCAGGCTCTTGCGCATGCGAAACAGGGTGTAGGCCGCTCCCACGAGCATGCCTCCCACGGCGATGGGCCGCACGATGGACTTCCAGACCGCGTCACTGACCGCGTCCCAGGAAAGCTTCGGGTCGGCTTGAAGCAGTTGCGGGCCCAGGAAGTAAGTGAACACGGGCACCAGGAGACCCCAGGCCAGAACTCCACCGGCGAAGTTCAGCGCGCCCAGGCGCGGCCCGATGATATAGCCCACGCCGAGGTAGGCCGGGCTGACCGCCGGAGCTGACACTGAACTGACTCCGCCGGCCGCGACGGCGTGGTTGTAACCGCGCGTGGCCAACCGCACCACGCTCTTGCCGATCCGGCCGATGTTCAGCAGGAACGATTTGCTCGCGGCAAAGAGATTGATCGCCCCCAGAAAGAAAATGAGGGCGCCAAACCCCATGTTGTAGAACAGCAGCTTGGCGGCCTGTGCGCCTTGCTGCCCGGCAAGATGAATCTGCGAGGCGGCCACGGATTCGGGAAACGGCAACTCGGGATCTTCCACCATCACGCGCCGCAGCAGAGTGACGAAGAGGATGCCGAGGATGCCTCCGACCACCATGAGCGCGGTGGACTTCCAGTACGGCGCCGAGGTGAACACCGCCACCAGCCATTGCCAGAAGCTTCCCGTCTTTTCGGGGCCGAAGGATGCCCAGGCTCCGGAAATGACGAACGCGGGAATCGTGAAGATCGCGCCCGCCGCCACCGACTCGCCGATCGAGCCGGCCGTTCGGGCGATGTTCTCTTCGAGGAGCGAACCCTTCCTCAGCCGAAGGACCGCCATGCCGATGACCGCCGCCGGATAGGTGGCGGCGATGGTCATGCCGGCGCGCAGGCCCAGGTAGGCGTTGGCCGCGCCCAGCACCACGGTCATCACCAGGCCAAGCAGGACGGCGCGGAAAGTGAACTCCCGCATGTCCGTCTTCTCGGGAACATAGGATTGGCGTTTTGGTTCGGGCATCGAGGCGCTCCCCAATGGGGACATGATAGCAGGAGCCGTGAAAGAACAAGCGTATGGGCGGAGCGGCCCGAATAGGCGCCCTGCCCCGGTCCGGAGGCTTCAGAGACAGGCCGCTGGCGTGCCATCCGGGACACTACGTTCAGCCGCCGCCGACGACCGGAAGGGCGGTTCCGATTCGAAACTCCAGAAACGCGTGCGCGGCGCGGAGCGCGCTTTCGACCGCATCCGCCGACCCGCCCCGCGCGAAGATGAATCCCAGGTAGCTTGATCCTTCGGGCAGCGGAACCAGCTTCTGTCCGGTCTGGGCTGTAATCACGACGTCCTCAATTCCGGGTACACCTCTTGCCCGGGCCTCTCCGTCTACCTCCTCGTAGATGCCCTCGCGCGGAATCGGAATCATCATCACGCCACTCGCGGCACCCAGGAGACGTTGCCGCGAGACGTCTTCGCCCAGCGCGTGGCGCAGAATCAGTTCCTCCAGGCTCATGCCGTTTTCGAAACGCAACGCCCGGGCGCAGAGGCCGCCGATCGGGCGCGCCGCGGCTTCGAGGATCCACGCGCCTCGCTCGTTGTAGCGCAGTTCGGTGTGTACCGGCCCGTGCTTGAGGCCCAGCGCCCGGACCGCCTGTTCCGCGGCGTGGACCAGCGCCCGCTCGATGGGCCGCGGCTCGCGTGATGGCGTGACGTAGATGGTCTCCTCAAAAAACGGCCCATCCAGCGGATCCGGCTTGTCGAAGAGCGCCAGCGTTTGGAGCCGTCCTTCGGTAACGATTCCTTCGAGCGCAAACTCGCGGCCGGGGATGAAGTCCTCGACCTGAATAAACCGGTCCTGCTCGTCGCCGAGCATCCGGATTTCGATACCGGAGAGCAGTGTCTTGATCCGCTCGAAGGCGGCCACGAACTCCCGCTCGCCGTTGGCCCGGATCACGCCGCGGCTGGCCGAAAGCCCAAGCGGCTTCAGCACACAAGGGAACCCGGCCCGGCGCGCGGTCTCGCGCGGAGAGGCGGTGATCGGGACGCGGAAGTACGCCGGCACGTTCATCCCGGCGGCGCGGAAACGCTCCCGCGCGAGGTACTTGTTGCGGCAGGCCTCGACGGCCGCGGGCGGGTGGAACGGAATACCCAGCCGCTCGGCCGCCATCGCGGCCAGGAACGCAGGGCGGTCGCCCACCGCGACTATGCCGTCAAAGGGGCCATTCGCCGCGAGTAACCCGGCGTAGCGGACCGGGTTGTGAAAGCGCACCGTGATGGCGCCGTCGCCCCATGGATCATCGAGTTTGTGGCACTGGTCGGTCGCAAGCACCGGCTCGACACCGAGCCGACGCGCGGCCGCGGCGAAGACACGCGCCTGGTAACCCGTGGTAGTTGCAAGGAGAAGGAGCCGTCCCGGCATTACACCGCGCCCGCGAGCCCGGCTGGGCGCACAACCGCATTCTAGCAACGCCTTCGCGGGCCGCGCGCGCCGCAATCGAGAGGAAAGAGTAGAACCCTGTTTTTCGGACGGCTCAGCCGGAGGTGTGCTTCGAGAGGCAGCCCGGAGCCCGAGCCGGGCAGCCAAGACGCCCTTGCGCGCCCGGAACGACGCCTGATGGCCACCCAAGCCTGCCTCGATCGAGTTCTGCTGCCTTCCTCTCCCGCAGGTTGGCTTTCCCCAGACCTTATGCGGGGATTACGGGTCTTAAGACCCAGAGCGTGCGGATCTTGTAGTCCCGAGCCGCTATATTGTAACCTGGGAACATCGCAGAGTCCGGTTACGCGGAGGAGGGGCCGTGTCCGGGGTTGAGCAGCCGCCAAGTCGAGAATGTGTCCTGGTAGTTGACGACGAAGCTTCCGTCCGCTCGCTAGTGCGGACCATTCTCTCGAGGGCGGGCTTTGCAGTCGCCGAGGCCGAAGACGGGCAGGAAGCTTGGTCTCTTCTGAAGAAACAACAGGACGGCGAAGTCGATCTGGTCGTCACAGACATTCAGATGAACGGAATGGACGGGTTGGCTTTGACCGAGCGCTGCCTGAGGGAGTATCCACACGTCCGGGTTTTGCTGATGTCGGGCTATATGGACATCACGACCGTGAATCTGGAGAGCGACGGCAGGTGGCTGTTCCTATCGAAGCCTTTCTCGCCACAGGCGCTCCTTGCCGCGATTCAAACGCTCCGTCAGGCGCAACTACGCTGCCAAAGCGCTTCTTCATGAAGCTTGTGTTAATCGACTGATTGAAACCATTTCCAATCCGGATTCGCCTATATGAGAGTCGGTAATCCGGCGAAGGAGTCTCTCGAATGCCAGCGGACCCGGAGGAGCGCAAGGCCACTGTTCTGATCGTGGAGGATGAGCCGGACGTGCGACGGTTTGTGAACACTGTTCTGTCCAGCAACGGTTTCGAAACGATAGAGTCCTCCAACGGGCAGGAGGCGCTGTTACTTGCACAGCGCAACCGGCCGGAGGGCGGCGTGGATGTGTTGCTCACCGATGTGGTCATGCCCGGAATCGACGGGGTCGAATTAGCGGAAAGATTTCGAGAGCGCTACCCGGACACCAAAGTGATTCTGATGTCGGGCTGCCCGGATGTTCAGCACGCACGCCTGGATGCCATAAAGAGCACGTGGAAGTTCGTGTTGAAGCCATTCCGTGCGGATGAGCTGATCGACGCGATCCGCGGCGCTCTCAAGCCGCATCATCGGCAACTGCCGGATTAGTCGCTTCCCGGCACGAAGAACGGTTTCCCTGCGTTCAACCGCTCACGCTCGCGGCTCCGTCACCCGTCCTTCACTGTCAACGGCGCTTTCTCCGAGCCCCTGCCGTCAGGGAGCGATTTTCGATGCCGGAGTTAGATCGGAGCCAACTGCTCCGTGGTTGGCTCCGCTCAACAATACCAGGGCTCGTCCAGGTAAGGGACGGTCGCCCGTGGCATGAGGTCGAAGTTGTCGGGCAGCCGGTCTGAGCAGGCCAACCGCCAGACTCGCGCGAAGATGTCACGGCGCGGAGTGCGTTTTTTCTGCTCAGCGGACACCAGCTTCAAAACCTCGGCGCTCAGTTCGTCCAGGCCCGGGTCGGTGTGGCGCCAGGGGTAGACCAGCGCCGCGTCGTCGAAATCGCCGGCCGCCGCCTGTATCTCCGGCAACTCCAGCAGCCGCGAGCCGGCGGTGATGAGGAGGCGCAATCCGAGTTGCACCGGGCTGACCTGGTCCACGAGGTCGAGATCCACCAACGCACCGAGAAGGTCCCGATAGCCGGACCGCGTGGTCCACGGCGTGAACGGAATGAAGGTTGGCGCGAGCATCAGGCCGGCTTGCCTCGACGCGGACACCGCATTCATGAAATCGCGGCGCGTGTGACGCTTCTCGAGGCGCGCCAGAACGTCATCTTCGAGCGACTCGGCCGCGGTGGTCACGAACAGGCAGCCGGTCTCGCGCAGGATCGGCAAGTGCTCACGCGACCGGAGCAGGTGCTCGACCTTGATCGTCACATCGTAAGTCACCGCCGGGTGTTCCTCATGCATCGCGCGAACGATGCGGAGCGCGTGCGTTGGAGCGTTGAAGAAATCCGGGTCTCCGAAGGTCACGTGCCGGGCGCCCACGGCGGCCTGCCGCCGGATATCCTCCAGCACGATCTCACGCTGCACCACGCGAAACCGCCCTCGATAGACGGGTACGACCGGACAGTGCCGGCACCAGTGTTTGCAGCCGCGGCTCGCCTCCGTATAGCCCGCGCGCCGCGTGCCGCCGTTCACGTGCAGGTGGGCGTATTGCGCCAGCGGCGGCAGGCCGTCACGATCGGGGACGAGGAACTGCTGCCGGCCCGTCGAAACCGTGCTACGCGGGGTTTCCGCGCCGTTCTCGACCGACTCGGCAAGCGGCTGCTCGAACTCGCCGCCGAGGATGATCTCGACGCCCTGGCCGCGCAGGTAGGCCTCATTGAGCGGCGCGTACAGGCCGAAGCAGCACAGCCGCGCGCGCGGGTTGAGCGCCCTAACACGGGGGATGATGCGGGCCGCCAGACGCGTCGCGGTGTGCATCGGCAAGGAGAAGGCTACCAGGTCGGCCGCGCGCACCGCCTCCAACGGGAGCCCGGCGACGGAGACATCGGCCGCCGAGACCGCATGGCCGCGGGCCCGGAGCCATGCCGCGGCCGATGCCACGCCAAAAGGCTGGCGTCCAAGCTCATACGTCGAGACCAGTAGGATTCGCACGCCGTCTATCATTATGCGGCCTGAGCCAGTACATTACTAAAGACCGCCTGATGGTCGTCCTCAAGAACGGACGATGGACCTACCCGGTCGGCGCCGAAAAGAACATCACCAAAGCGGTGGACCCCCAATCGATTCTGGAAACGGCGCTGGGGTGCGGTATGGGAGAGTTGGCCTGGTGCCGCCGGCCACCCGGAAGTTGGTCGTAACCCGGCCCCCGAGCTCGGCCGATTTCCGGTAGACGGCGGGCTGGGGCTGCACTACGGTGAGAGGACGACCAAACGGTCGGCCGCGCCGCTGAGGCGGTGCCCGTCCTAGAAAATGGAGAATAGGCTGGGAGCCTTGTTCCCCGGCGGCACTGACTACACCGGCGTCGGTATAGACGTGATTCTGGCTCACCTTACGGGCACGGCAGTGGTTTCGTAGAGGCCGGGGACGCGCCGGCGCCCGGCCCACTCGTTCATCGCTTCCGCCGCTGTCGTTAGCTTACGAACAACACCGTTGCCGACACCGCCGCCCCGCCAATCGCGATCAGAATGCCGGCGGACCAGAAGTAAGTCCGGCGTGTGAGCAGCGCCAGCGACGAAAACACGATCGCGATCTCGAGAAACACCTCGCCGAAGTGCAGCCGCAGCGCCTGCTGTCCCTTGCTCTCGCTCTCGTGCTCCAGCTCGCGCGCCTTCGCCTGAATCTGCTCCGTGTCGTTCTGATAGCGCGCGATATTCGCTTCGTACTTCTTGGCGGCCTGTTCGCTCGCGGCGCCGCCGGTTGCCCCGAACAGGTCCCGCGCGAACTCGGACTGGTAGCGCCGGATCGACTTGCTCTGGTAATACGCCCACTGGTCGGATGCCTTAGTTTGCGCCAGCAGTTCCTCGGTCGTCGCCAGTTGGCCATACACCGAAACCAGGGCCAGCACCGCGGCGACGATCGCCATCGTGGCGCCCGCCTTCCGCTCGAACGGCGCGCGCGCTTTTTCGGTGGCCTCTTCGAGTTCGTGTCCGTGTTCCATCGTTCCCCCTCGCTTACCTCGATCCAAAGTATCATGATCGCTGGGTGCCGCCATGACCTATGACGAGTTCGCGCGAACAACGCTGGGCCGCACGGGACTGCGCGTGGGACGCCTCGGCGTGTCCGCGAGCTATGGCGTGCCGGCCGCCGCGGTCGAGCGCGCCTTCGATGAGGGAGTGAACTACCTTTATTGGGGCAGCCGGCGGCTGGGCGGATTCGCCGATGCGCTTCGGCGCCTGGCTCCGCGGCGGGATCGCTTCGTCCTCGTTCTGCAATCCTACTCCCGTATGGCGGCGCTGGTCGGCTGGAGTATCGAGCGCGCGCTGAGGTCCGTGCGCCTGGATCACGCCGACATCCTGCTGCTCGGCATGTGGAACAAACCCGTGCCGCCGCGGATGCTCGATGCCGCCCGCAAGCTACGGGAACGCGGCCTGGTGCGGTTCCTCGCCGTCTCGACGCATAAGCGCTCGCTCGTTCCGAAGATCGCCGAAGGCCGGGACTTCGATGTCATTCATTTCCGCTACAACGCCGCGCACCCCGGAGCCGAGCGCGAGATCTTCCCCAACCTGCCGGATGAGAACCGCCCCGGCCTGGTGGCCTTTACCGCAACGAGCTGGAGGCAGTTGCTGAAAGCGAAGAACGTCCCGCGCGGAGAAAAGCCGGCCGCCGCGGCGGATTGCTACCGCTACGTGCTCTCCCGGCCCGAGGTAAACGTGTGCATGACCGGCCCGGCCGACGCCGCGCAGATGGACCAGGCGCTCGAAGCTCTGCGCCGCGGTCCCATGTCCACAGCGGACCTGGAGTGGATGCGCCGCATCGGCAAATTGACCGCCGGCAAATGACCGGGAAAGTCCCGAATTCAGCCCGCTACGGCTTTGCTCGATTCGCGCGCCACCAGCTCGAATGGAATCAGCACCCGTTCCGGCGGCGCGGGCTCCTTGGATTCGAGCAGCCGCACCAGGATCTCCGCCGCTCGCTGCCCCACGCTCGCACTGTTCAGGTCGATGGTTGAAAGCGGAACGCGGAGAATGTCCGAGTAGTGTACGTTTCCGGCGCCGACCACTTCAATGTCGTAGGGCACTTCGAGCCCGGCCTCGAGAATGGCTTTGATCGCGCCGACGGCGATCGCATCGTTGTAGCAAACCACCCCGTCCAGCCGTGGGCTGACGGAAAGCAGCTTCTGCATGGCCGCGTAGCCGGCGGCATCGCTCGATCCGCCCCGCACCACGTAACCGGGAACGGACTTCAGGCCGTGCCCGCCGAGGGCGGCAGCATAGCCCTTCGAGCGGCCGGCCGCGGCCGAGGTTTCCGGCCCCTCGATGTGGGCGATGTGCCGGCACCCGCGCGCAATCAGGTGCTCCGTTGCCACCGCGCCGATCTCTTCGTCATCAGCGCCGACGAAACTCGCCTCCACGCCCGGAAAATCCCGGTCGATGAGCACGAACGGCATCGCGTGCTGCTGAAGGTGCCGGAACAGCGCCGTCTCGCCCGGCGCCTGGGCCGACGCCAGGATCATACCCTCCACGTGCGAGCAGGAGAGGAGCAGGTTGACCGCCTGCCGCTCGGAGCCGGCATCCCCTTCCGAGTTGGAAATCAGGACCGTGTAGCCCAGGGGCTGCATGATCCTGGTCACACCGCTCGCCACCCTGGCGAAATGCGTGTCCGTCAGGTCCGGCGCCACCAGCCCGATGATATGAATCCGATTTTCCACTGCCGTACTCCTTAAACCGCTGTCACAAAGCATACGCCGGCTGGCGCTCTTCCGCAATGGGGTGCTTCCCTAATGTTATAACGGCTACAGGCAGTCTGAAACCCACTCACCTTCGAGGAGGGGGAAACGCATGAGGTTCCTGGCAGTGGCGGCGTCTATCTTTGTGCTCGCGGCGGGAGCATGGGCCAAGGAGCGGGCGAAGGCCGTGTTGAAGAACGCGGAGGGGCGGGATGTCGGAACCGCCATAATCACTCCGGCGGGCAACGGCGTGAAGATTGTGCTTCGGCTGCACGATCTGCCTCCCGGTGAGCACGCCATCCACATCCACGAGACCGGACAGTGCACCCCGCCGGATTTCAAGTCTGCCGGGGGGCATTTCAATCCCCAGCAAAAGCACCACGGGAAGGAAAACCCCGAGGGCAAGCACGCTGGAGATCTGGATAACATCACGGTCCGAAGCGACGGTAAGCTGCGGCTCACCATCACCGATGCAAGCGTGTCGCTTGGAACCGGTCCGAACTCTCTGTTGAAGGTGGGCGGCACCGCGCTCGTGATTCACGAAAAGGCGGACGACTACAGATCCGATCCGGCGGGCAACGCCGGTGCGCGAATCGCTTGCGGCCCGATCACGAGGTGACCGTCACGCAAGGCCGCAATTTTCGGGGAATGCCGGGAAATGCTGCGAAATATAGCGGCGAAATGCAGCGGCAAAATGCAGCCCGCTTGCTCTGCTCTGCGGGGGCCCACGAGGATAAATCTTAAACTTAGGTTAAATCCGGGTATATCAGACCTTGTGGTGTTATTATTTAGGGTGGTACCACCTCTTAGACTTGACAACCGCTCCCGCTCGGAATCAGCGCTCTGGAGCCGTGCGCGTTGGCAAGAGGCAGGCGGAACAGCACATTTGGGACTAGGTTAGGACCCTGTTATGTTAAGTAGCCAGAGTGTTCTTGGAACGCAGTTCTGTCTGGACTTGCCCGCCTTTTCCCAGCTCATTCCCGCTCTCCAGCAGCGCGGCTATCAGGTGGTCGGGCCGTGCGTCCGCGGCAATGCAATCGTCTACGACACTCTGGATAGCGCCGACAGCCTGCCTGCCGGCTGGACCGCGGAGCAGGAAGCGGGCAGCTACCGTCTGAAAAGGCGGGCGGACGGGGCGCTGTTCGGCTATACCGTCAGCCCCCAGGGCTGGAAGCGATTCCTCCACCCGCCCGAGTCGCTCCTGTTCGAGGCGCGTCGCAAGGAGACGGCCTTCGAAATCCTCCCGCCCCCGCCCCGCCCGCTCAAGCAAGCCTTCCTGGGCGTGCGATCCTGCGATCTGGCGGCCATCGCCATTCAAGACCGCGTGCTGCTGGGGGAAGCGCACTGCGACTCCCGCTATCAGGGCCGGCGCTCCGGCGTCTTCATCGCGGCGGTGAACTGCACCGTGAGCGATCCCACGTGCTTTTGCGCGTCCATGCACGCCGCTCCGCCGCTCGAGGCCGGTTTCGATCTGGCGTTGACGGAGCTGGTCTCCGACGAGCGGCATATCTTCGTGGTGGAAGCCGGGAGCCGGATCGGGGCCGAGCTGCTCGCCGAGCTGGATCCTCCCGAGGCGGACGCCGCGGTTCGCCGCGAGGCGGCGGAATCCGTCCGCGCCGCGGCCGATAACTTGAAGCGCCGCCTGGACTGCGCCGGCCTCCGCGAGAAGCTGAACGACCGCTTTGACAGCCCTTACTGGGATGACATCGCCGCGCGCTGCCTCTCCTGCGGGAACTGCACCATGGTTTGTCCCACCTGCTTCTGCACGACCGTCGAAGATACTTCTGATGTCGGCGGAAGCCGCGCCGAAAGATGGCGCCGCTGGGATTCCTGCTTTTCCCAAAACTTCTCCTACATTCACGGGGGCAGCGTTTTGCTGTCCACCAAGTCGCGCTACCGGCAGCGGCTGATGCACAAGCTGGCGGCGTGGATCGACCAGTTCGGCAGCTCCGGATGCGTGGGCTGCGGACGTTGTATCACCTGGTGCCCGGCGGGGATCGATCTGACCCGCGAGGCCGCAGCACTCACCGGCGAGGCTGCGCGCGAAACGAGGGGATCTCTATGATTGACGCTAATATTCTTCTGATGCTTCGGGAGCAGCATTTTCTGTCGCAGTTCAACAGCCAATACATCGAAAGGTTGGCCCAACTGGCGACCGAGGTCCGGTTCGAGAAGAACGGGCTGATCTTCCGGGAGGGCGATGAATCCACCTGTTTCTATCTGATCATCGCGGGATCGGTCAGCGTGGAGCTTACGATGCCGGGCCGAACGCTCTGCGTGCAGCGTCTGGGACGCGGCGACGAGCTGGGCTGGTCCGCCCTGTTGCCGGCTCAAACCAGGCGCTTCCAGGCCCGCGCTCTCGAGAGCACGCGAGCGGTGGCATTCGACGGCTCCCGCCTGCTGGGGGAATGTGAGCAGGACTACGAATTCGGCTACCGGCTCCTGCGCCGTCTTCTCAACGTCGTGGCCGAGCGCCTTGAGGCGACCCAGGTGCAGGCCGTAGACATCTACTCGGCGGCCGCGGAGAAAACGGTCTGACTTATGGTCGTCACAGCGGAACCCAAAATCAAGCCGCGCCCGGACGAGATGATTCCGGCGCCGGCCAAAGTCGCCGAGGTCAAAACGGAGTCCTACGACACCTTCACCGTGACCCTCGAGTCCGCCAACCGCCTGCCCCTGCACGGCTTCGCTCCGGGACAGTTCAATATGCTCTATGTTTTCGGGGTCGGAGAGCTTCCGATCTCGATCAGCGGGGACGCGCAAAGCGAGGGCCGGTTGCTCCACACCGTGCGTTCGGTCGGCAAGACCACGCAAGCCCTGGTCTCCCGGCTGCCGGGAGACTTTGTCGGCGTGCGCGGGCCCTACGGAACCGCTTGGCCTCTCCGGGCCGCGCGAGGCAAGGACGTGCTCATGGTCGCCGGCGGTATCGGGATTGCGCCTCTCAGGCCCGCCATCTACCATATCCAGCGCAACCGTTCCGAATACGGCCGGCTCGTGGTTCTGTACGGCGCGCGCAGCCCTCGGGACCTGCTGTTCCGCAGGCAACTGGACCAGTGGTCGCATGTTCCGGACACGCAGGTGCTCGTGACCGTCGACTATGGCGGCATGAGCTGGCACGGCTACGTCGGCGTGGTGACCTCGCTGTTCCATTATGTGCGTCTCCAGCCGCTCCACACCGTCGCAATGGTCTGCGGACCCGAGATCATGATGCGGCACGTGGCTTCGGACCTGGAGGCCAAGGGCCTTCCGCCGAGCGACATCCACATCTCCATGGAACGCAACATGAAGTGCGGTATCGGCATCTGCGGCCATTGCCAGTACGGGCCTATGTTCATCTGCCGGGACGGGCCGATCTTCCCTTACACGAAGCTCCGCCCATGGTTTAACAAACATGAGCTCTGAATCGAAGCATAAGAGCCGGAAGGTCCGCCTCGCGGTGTTCAAGTTCGCCTCCTGCGATGGGTGCCAGCTCAGTCTCCTGGACTGCGAAGACGAGCTGCTGGCCATCACCGAGCGCGTGGAGATCGCCTACTTTCCGGAAGCCACCAGCGTGTCCCTCAAGGGGCCGTACGATATCGGCCTGGCCGAAGGCTCGATTACGACCCACCATGATGCCGAGCGCATTCAAGCCGTCCGGGGGCAGTGCCGGACGCTGGTCACCATCGGGGCTTGCGCCACCTCGGGAGGGCTGCAGGCCCTGCGCAACTGGCGCGAGATCGGCTCGCTGGTCCGCCGGGTGTATGCCCGGCCCGACCTCATCAGTACGCTGGATAGCTCCACGCCGATCGCCGAGCACGTACCCGTGGACTTCGAGCTTCGCGGCTGCCCCATCGACAAGCGCCAGTTGCTCGAGCTGATCAGCGCCCTGCTCATGGGGCGGAAGCCGAACATCCCTACTTACTCCGTGTGCATGGAATGCAAGCGGCGCGGCAACGTGTGCGTCCTGGTTTCGAACGGCCAGCTCTGCCTGGGATCGGTCACGCAGTCGGGCTGCGGCGCTCTGTGCCCCTCCTTCGATCGCGGCTGCCTCGGCTGCTTCGGTCCCGCGGAGAGCCCGAATACGGCCGCTCTGACCGACCGGCTCCGCGCTCTGGGCCACCCTGACCCGGAGATCGCGCGCAGCTATCACAGCTTGAGCCCCTGGTCCTGGGTGTTCCGGCAGGCTGGAGAGGAGTGCGAGCGCCATGCGCACAAGTAATGCGAGAAAGACCGTCGCGGTCGATTGCCTGACCCGGATCGAGGGTGAGGGCGCCGTTCGTGTGACGCTCCGGGGCGATCAGGTCGAGGATGTGCAATTGCGCGTTTTCGAGCCGCCGCGCCTGTTCGAGGCTTTTCTGCGCGGGCGGCACTATTCCGAGGTCCCCGATTTCGTCGCGCGGATCTGCGGCATCTGCCCGGTCGCCCACCAACTGACCTCCATCCAGGCCATCGAGCGGGCTCTCGGCATCGAGCCCGATCCGGCGGTGGTCCTGCTGCGCCGTCTCATCTACTGCGGCGAGTGGATCGAGAGCCACGCCCTGCATATCTATATGCTCCAGGCGCCCGACTTCCTGGGCTGCCCGGATGCCATCGCGCTATCCCGCGATCACAAGGCGGTGGTCGAGCAGGGCCTGCGGTTGAAGAAGGCCGGCAATCAGCTTGTGGCGATCCTCGGCGGCCGCGAAATCCATCCCGTCTCCTTGAAAGTCGGGGGATTCCATCGCCTGCCGTCCGTGGCGTCCCTGCGCGGCCTCTCGGACGAGTTGCGCTGGGCCCGGGACGCCGCCATCGAAACCGCCCGGCTGGTGGCGGGCTTCGAGTTTCCCGATTTCGACCTGGATTACGAGTTCGTGGCCTTGTCCCACCCGGAGGAATACGCGATTCTCGCCGGCAGCGTGATGTCGAGCAAGGGCGAGCCCGTCGAGACGAAGGACTTCCGGAAGCAGTTCCCCGAGCAGCAGGTGAAGCACTCCCATGCGTTGCACTCGCGCACTCACGACCGCGGGTCGTACCTGGTGGGGCCGCTGGCGCGTTTCAATCTGAATTTTGCGCAACTGCCGCAGGCGGCGCGCGAGGCCGCGCGCGAGGCGAAGCTGGCCGCGCCCTGCCGGAATCCGTTCCGGGGCATCGTCGTGCGCGCGGTCGAGACCGTCTTCGCTTGCGAGGAGGCGCTCGCGCTCATTGCCCGCTATGAGCCTCCGGAAACCGCCAGCGTGCCAGCCGCGGCGCGCGCCGGGTGCGGCCAATCGGTCACGGAAGCTCCCCGGGGCGCCCTCTTCCATCAGTACAAGATCGACGAGCGCGGGCTGATCCTCGAGGCGGAGATCGTGCCGCCGACCGCTCAGAACCAGAAGCGCATGGAAGACGACCTCTGGCAGGTGGCCACGCGGTTTGCGCGGCTGCCCAACGAGGCCCTCAAGGAGCAGTGTGCGCGCTCGGTCAGGAACTACGATCCCTGCATCTCCTGCGCGACGCACTGCGTCGTGATCGACCGCGTTGAATGAAACCGCCCAAGATCATCTGCTGCGGAAATCCCTGGTGCGGAGACGACGCGGCGGGCCTGGAGGCCGGGGCGCGGCTGCGCGCGCTGGGCATCGAGGTCGAGACGATCGAGCGCGATGCGTTCACGCTGCTCGAGCTCTGGAACGGAGCGGATGAGGTTCTCCTGATCGATGCGCTGGCGAGCGGCGCGGAGCCAGGCGCGATTACCGTTCTCGACCTGACGCGCGCGGACGCCCGGATTCCGCCCCAGTCCTGTTCCACGCACCGGATGGGCGTGGCCGAAGCCCTCGCCATCGGGCGCAATCTCGGCCGCCTTCCGCGCCGGATCGTGTTATACGGCATCGAGGCAGGTTCGCTCGACACGGTGCGGACAAGCCCCGCGGATCTTTCCCCCGCCGTGGCCCGAGCCGTCGAGCAGGTCGCCGCAGAGATCGCTTCCAGCGTAGTGCCCAGGAAATAGCATAGGAGACCCGCCGGGCACGCGCTCGGTCAAAGAGTCCAAGAATCGGCGTTCATCGGTGTTCATCAGCGGCCCAGTCCGGTATGCCGCCCTAAACCGATACGTCTCGGAATTGATTTTAGCCGCCGATCAACGCCGATGAACGCGGATGTCGGACCGCAGGGTTAGATCCGTCAACGGTGCGCTAAATCCGTGCCGGCCTTCGTTCTTCACCATATGACCAAAGAAACTTGTCGATCTCTTTGAAGGTGAATGAACTGAGGTGGTAGCGATTCCGGAATGCGATCATGACTTCGACAAATGTAGGGTAGTCCTTGAGGTCTGCGCGAACAAAACCGGGAAGGCTGTTCTGCTTCAGAAGTGACCGGAGATAGGTGTCAACTCTGAAATCCCAGATCGGGTACAAGCCCGGCCTGTGCCAATTGCAATACTTGGTTGCGAAGGAGTAGTTATTGCGCTGCTTGCGAGTCGCGGTGATGGTAACCAAGGCAATTTCATTGACGATTTCAGGCGATCCAACCGCCAGCGCCGAGTCGATACCTAAAGCAAGGATGTGGCTCGCCATGTCCATGACCGCCAAGATTTGCGTGGAGTAGAGACTGTTGAGGGTTACGACCTTCAGAAGGATATGCCGAAGGTCTCTGTTTCCGGGATACTGGTTGAACAGTTCCGTCAGCGCCTCCTCAACGTCCCCATATTTTTGATCGAACTCCCTACACGCATCCCGCACGAGATCTTCAGTTGGAGTGGCTAGCGCTGCGTTCACGATAATGATCCTAATCAGCCAGTCCATGAGTATAGCTTTATGCAAGGGCACAGTTTGGCGCACAGATTTGTCCGGCCGATCACTAGACCAACTGTGTGCCGTGGAAGACCAGGCTGCCCTACCGCTCGCGCACCCACTTGGCCAGAAACGTCTCGGAAGCGAGCGTGTCCAATTCGCCGTTTGCCTCGATCCTCCATTGGGCCAGCCGGCGCTCCTTCAGCCGTTCGAGCAGCTTCACCTTGCGCTCGGCCTCGGCCACGGAGGCACGCTGCGCGGCGATGCGCCGCTCGCACTCGGCGCGCGCGGCCCGGATCCGTCCGGCCGACCTCCGCAGCCCGGCCCGGTGGGCATCCAGGGCGGCAAGCGCCTGCCCGTCGATGGACTCGCGCTCGATCACCCGCTCGGCCTCGCGCTCCTGTTCCCCCAGCCCGGTGAGTTCCGCCTCCCTGCGGTTCCGCTCCGCGAAGAGCGCTTCGAGCTTGCCCTCTTCGATCTCCAGCTCGAGCGTCCGCCAGCCCAGCACGCTCGCCAGACGAAAACGAAAACGTTGCATGGCGCGTTAGGAGAGGCGCTTGGCGAGCTCGCACATCCGCGCCGCCGTCTCCAAGAGCGGCGCCTTTGCGGAGGCGTCCTGCTGCAGGAAATCCAGCAGTTGCGCGCGGGACCGTATCGCCGAGTCGAGCTTCGGGTTCGAGCCGGACACGTAGGCGCCCAGGTTGATGAGGTCCTCCGACTGGTGGTACGTAGCCAGGGCCTCGCGGATGCGCCGGGCGGCCTCGCGCTCTTCCTTGGTCGAGATCTCGGAGCTGAGCCGGCTCACCGAATGGAGAATGTCGATGGCGGGGTAGTGGCCCATCGCGGCCAGCTCCCGCGACAGGACGATGTGGCCGTCGAGCGTCGCCCGTACCGCGTCCGCGATCGGATCGTTCATGTCGTCGCCTTCCACCAGCACGGTAAAGAAGGCCGTGATCGAGCCTTTTTTGAACTTTCCCGCCCGCTCGAACACGCGCGGTATCAGGCTGAACACCGAGGGAGTATAGCCCTTCTGGCTCGGCGGTTCGCCCGCCGCCAGTCCGATCTCGCGCTGCGCCATGGCCAGCCGCGTGACCGAGTCCATCACCAGCAGAACATTCGCGCCCTGGTCCCGGAAGTATTCCGCGATTGCCAGCGCGACGAAACACGCGCGCAGCCGCAGCGGTGCGGGACGGTCCGAGGTAGCGGCAACCACCACCGAGCGCTTCATTCCCTCGGGACCCAGGTCGTGATCGATGAACGCCCGCACCTCGCGGTTGCGCTCGCCGATCAGCCCGATCACGCTCACGTTCGCGACGTTGTGCTTCGCCATCGCCCCGAGCAGCGTGCTTTTGCCCACTCCGCTTCCGCCGAAGATGCCTATGCGCTGGCCCTTGCCGCAAGGCAGCAGGCTGTCGATCGACCGAATGCCCGTCGCCAGCGGCTCGGTAATGTGCTCGCGCTCGAGCGGGCCGGGCGGCGCCTGGTACAAGCCGTAGGTCGTCTCGGCCTCGATGGGCGGGCCGGAGTCGAGGGGCTGCCCGAATCCGTCGAGCACGCGTCCCATGAGGCTGGGACCGGCTCCCACCCGTGCCGCGTCCCGGCGGGCCACGATGCGGTCGCCCAGCCGCAACCCCCCGGTCTCCTCGAACGGCATCGAGAGCACGCGCCCGTCGCGGAATCCAACCACCTGCGTTCGCACCCGGCGCCCATCCCCGCACAGGATCTCGCAGAAATCCCCGACCGCCGCCGACGGGCCGGCCGATTCGATGAGCAGCCCCACCACTTCGACCACCTGGCCGGTCCACTGGACCGTCTCCATTCGGCTCACGAAATCGAGGTGCGGTGCGAGATTGAGGCGTTCTGCTTCGGACATGGTTTCAGGACCGCAGCCTGTCAATGAGTCCCCGCTCGATCTCCGCGAGTTGCGTCTCGGCCGAGCCATCCAGGCTGCCGCGGGCGGTTTCGAAGATCGCCGCGCCGCGGTCGAGACGTTGATCGGGAAGGACCTCGAACCGCGCCGCCGGCTGGAACTTTTGCATCTGTGCCTGGACCGCGGCGGCGTCGGCGGGATGCACCCGAATACGGTCCACTTCGCGGCCGTCCAGTTTATCCAGGGCCGCTTTCACCAGGCCCAGCATCGCCTCCGGATCGGCGTTCAGTTCCCGGTGCAAGACCCTCCGGGCGATGGCGATCGCCAGCTTGACCACGTCCGCCTCGGCCTCCCTCCGCAGCCGTTTGCGGTGCGAAACGAGCTCGTTCGCCGCCGCTCCGAAGCGCTCGATGACTGCGTTCAGGCGGGCTGCCGCCTCCTGCTCCCCGGCTGCCCGGCCCTGCTCCATACCGGTGTTGCGCGCCTTTTGTTCACGCTGTTCGATCTCCCGCTCGAGCCCGGCGATTCGCGCCCGCAGCGCCTCGCATTCGCGAGGATTCTCGCCGTCGGCGCGTTCCGCGGCCGGGTCGTTGGTCCGATGGGAAGCGGGACCGTAATGGGGCCACGTAACGGTCTCCGACGGGCGCGCTTCATCGCCCGAAAGTACTCGTGAAGTCATGCGCTCTTACACCACGTACTGCTCGCCGACCGCGCCCTTCAGGCTCACCACGCCCTCCGCCTCCAACTGGCGGACGATGGCGATGATTTGCTGCTGCGCGGCATCCACTTCCTTGATCTTCACCGGGCCCAGCGCCTCCATGTCCTCGCGCATCATTTCTGCGCCGCGCTGGGACATGCTCTCCAGGAAGTGCCTCTTCAGTTCGTCGCTCGTCCCTTTCAGTGCAATCGTCAGGATCTTGCGATCCACCCGCGACAGGACTTCCTTCATGCCTCCCTGATCCAGCAGCAGCAGATCTTCGAACACGAACATCAGGTGCCGGATCGTTTCCGCAAGGTTCTGGTCCTGGTGCTCGATCTTGTCGAGAATCTCCTTGCTCGTGGAGGAATCCAGGCGGTTCAGCAGCTCCGACACCGCGCGAACGCCGCCGCACGTCTCGCGGCTGAACTCTCCCAGCGCCTTCAGCTTCTGGCCGATGATGGCCGCCACCTTCGCGATAATCTCCGGAGAAATCTGGTCCAGGCTGGCCATTCTCTGGGCTACGTCCGCCCGAATTTCCGCAGGCAGCGAAGTGAGCAGGGACGCGGCCTGGGAAGCGTTCAGGTGCGAGAGAATCAGCGCGATCATCTGGGGATGCTCGCTGTGGATGAACTTGGCGAGTTGCTGCGGATCGGCCTTCTGGAGCGCGTCGAAGGTGGCGACTTCCGTCCCCAGCGCCTTTACCAGCCGGTCCAGCAGACGCCGCGCGGCTTCCGGTCCGAACGCCTGGACCAGGATTTTGCGGGCATAGTCGAGGCCGCCCTTGAGCACATAGTCGTGCGCCAGGGTCATCTGGTAGTACTCCTCCAGCACCGCTTCCGCCTGGCCGGTCGGAATCGAAGTGATCCGGGCTATTTCGTGGCTGAGCTTCTGAACCTCCTCTTCGTCGAGCTGTCTCAGGATCTCCGCGCTGGCCGCGTCGCCGAGCGACACCAGCAGGATGGCCGCCTTTTGGATACCCTCCATCGGCAGGTCGGCCATCTGCGTGTTGATGACCATGTCAGCGCCGGTCCTCCGACAGCCAGGTTCTCAAGATCTGCGCGGCCGCTACCGGGTCCTTCTTGACGGCTTCGCCAATGTGCTTGGTGAGCACGTCCGCCTTCTTCGTGGCCGCGCTAGGCAACTTGAGGGAATTCAGCGCCTCGGCTTCGAGCCGCTGCGTTTCCGCTTCCCGTTCCGCCAGCTTCGACTCGAGCTCGAGCTGTGCCTGCGACGCCAGGTTCGCCCGCGGGCCCGATCCGCCCGGAAGCGCCGCCGTGAACTCGACGCCGCTCTTCTTCTTGCGCTTGCGCAGCATCGCCCAGAACGCCAGTGCGCTCAGCAGCAGGACGCCTGCGCCGGCCGAGCCGATCAGCACGCCGTTCTTCTGAGCCAGCAACTGCTCGAGCCACTCCGGCAATTTCAGCAGGGGCGCCGGAGGAACGGCGGGCGCCGGGCCGGGCGGCGGCTCGATCGCCAGCGTCGATTCAAACGGCAGCGTTTCGACAATCAGTTGGTCGCCCCGGTTCGGGTCGAGGCCGATCGCGCCCGCCACCAGCTCCCGGATCGCCTTCAGCCTCTCGGGAGGCGGCGGCTCGATGATTCGCTTGGCCTTGGCCCCGACGCCGTCCCAGCGCAGCGTCTGGTCTACCAGTACCGCCGCCGAGATCCGCTTCACGTTTCCTTCAGGAAGCCGCACGCGCCTCACCGTCCGGCTCGACTGGTAGGCGATGGTCTCCGTGCGGCGGGTCGTTCCCAGCCCCGAGGCGCCCGGCCGCGAGGTCGGCCGCGGAAGGCTCGATGGAGTACCCGGCACGCCGGACGCCAGGTTGGCGCCGCTGATGTCTTCGGTCTTCTGGGAACTGGTCATCACCGAGCGCGCCGGGTCGTAGGACTCATCGGTTTGCTCTCCGCCCGTGAAATCGCAGTCCACCGAAACACCGGCGCGAAACCGCCCCGCTCCAACCACCGGCTCGAGGGTGCCGTTGATCTTTGCCAGTACGTCCTTTTCCACCTGCTGTTTGTACTCGAGCGCGGCCTCCGAGGGTTGCTCACCGTCCAGGCCGGGACTTCGCGGCCGGCTCAGCAGGTTGCCGTTCATATCCAGCACCGTGACCGCCCCCGCGTCCAGGCCCTCGACGGCGCTGGCCACCAGGTGACAGATCGCCACCACGTTCGGCGGGGTCAGTTTCGCGCCGGGCTTGAGCTTCACGAGCACGCTGGCCTTGGCCGGCTCGCGCGCCTCGACGAACACCGATTCCTTCGGGAACGTGACGTGTACCCGGGCGTGCTCGACCTCGGCCAGACCCATGATCGAGCGCTCCAGCTCGCCTTCGAGCGCCCGGCGGTAGTTGATGTGCTCGGCGAAGTCGGTCACGCCGAAATTGGCCTTGTCGAACAGCTCGAAGCCCACCCGGCCGGTTTTCGGCAGGCCGGCCGAGGCCATTTGCAGGCGCATCTCGGAAACCCGCGCCGAGGGCACCAGCACCGTCGTCCCGTTTTCCGACAGACGATACTCCGTTCCGCTCTCGCGCAGCTTCTGGACCAGCACGCCGGCGTCTTCGGCCGCCAGGTTCGTGTAGAGCGGCCGGAAGTCCCGCTCGTGGTTCCAGTGAGTGAACCCCGCCAGGCTGGCCGCCACGAGCACCGCCGCGGCTAGGATGAGGATCCGCTGCCTCAGATTGAGTCTCTTGAAAAGCTCTTGGATCTGGCCCATTCGCCGCCGCTCGTCAGACCTGCATCTGCATGATTTGCTGGTACGCCGACGTCACCTTGTTGCGGACCTGTATGAACAGGTCGAACGCCATGGACGCGCGCTCGGTCGCCAGGACAGCGGTGTGGAGTTCCTCCCCTTCTCCGGAGAGCACCCGCTCAATGCTCTGGTCCGCCGCCTGCTTCATGCTTTCGACTCGCTGGACCGCCTTCTCGAGCAGGTCCTGGAAACCGGTGCTCTGGCCGGTGTTTCCGGCCGCCGGCGCCAGGACCGTGGCGGCCGCGGAGGTGACTGAGGTAATGGGTAGTGGCATTCCAGGCTCCTCAGCTCAGCAGACTGATGGTGTGGCTGATCATGTCCTTCACCGAGGAGATCGCCGCCACGTTGGCCTCGTAACTGCGAGTCGCCGACATCAGATCCACCATGTCCTCGGCCGGGTTGATGCGCGGCATGGCCACGTAGCCCTGCGCGTCCGCGTCGGGATGGCCCGGCATGTACTTTTTTTCCGGGGCGCTCGTGTCTTCCACAATCTGCGAGACCGTCACGCCCGTGCCCGAGGCGTTCAATTCGTCGGCGAAGACGCCGGCGAACGGCGAAGCCACCGGCTCGGAGGAAAACACCGCGTCCTTGCGCCGGTAGGGCCCGCCTTCCGGCGTGCGCGTGGTCTCCGCGTTGGCGATGTTTTCCACCAGCAGGGCGGCGCGCGTGCGCTCCGCCTGCATGCCCGATGCGCTGACGGAAAGCGAAGCAAAGAGGCTCATCCGCCGCCTTCTCCCGAGATGGCGTTCTTTACCATGCTGAGCTGGGCCTTCATGAGGCTGCTCGTCAGGTTGAACCGCAGCGAGTTCTCCGCCAGAAGCCGCGCCTCCCGGTCGAGGTCCACGTTGTTGCCGTCGTGCTTCACTTCGAGCCCCGCAACCTCAACGGTGTTCGGGGCTCCGCCCGCGATCAGGCTCTGGAACTCCTGCTCGAAGTCGATATCCTTCGTGTGATAACCCGGCGTGTCGGCGTTGGCGATGTTCGAGGCAACCAGTTTCTGCCGCGCGCTGAGCAGGTCCATGTATTGCTCCAGGCGCGAGGCGATCGGGTCGAGCATAGCCTCTCATTCCCGAGCACGCGGCCTGCCACGGCTAACGGCTCGGAAGCATGGGGACTTCGAGGCGTGGAGCGAGCCGAGATTTTGGCACGCGGCAGAAACGTGACGGGTGAGCGGACGGCCACCCCCGCAGTCTGGTGTACCGCCATCTCCAGACGGTGGCATCGGAAATCACTGGACTCTGAGTGCGGCGGTCGCGTCCATACGGACGATCCGGCCGGTCGCGGTCCAAACGGCGGCGGCGGTGGAGGTTGCCAGTACGAAAGCGGCAGCCGCGCAAATCCAGAGCCCCGCGGGTTCGGCGCTCGCGATCAGATGTTGCAGGAGGCGGCCCAATCCCGCCGCCCCGAACACACCGGCCAGCATCCCGGCTCCCACCGGCAGCACGCTCTGGCGGAAGAGCGTAGCGCGGAGGCGCTGAGGCGATGCGCCCACCGCAATGCGGACCCCGATTTCGTGAGTCCGCTGGGCGATGGAGTAAGTGGCCACTCCGTAGGCGCCGGCAACCGCCAGCAGCAGGGCGAATCCGGCGAGGAACAGGATCGCGGTGGTGTAGAACCGCGGGCGGGCGAGCGTGTCCGCCAGCCGCTGGTCCAGGGTCTTCACATCGAAGACCGGGACATCCCGGTCGGTCCGCTGCACAGCGTCCCGGCAGACCGCGAGGTACGGTTCGCGATTACCGCGAACCTTGGCAACGAAGGTTACAAATCCCGGGGGTGACTGCTGGATTGGGAGAAAGATTTGGGCGCCGCCTTGGTCGAGAGGACCCGAATAGCGCTCTGAGCGGACTACTCCAATGATGGTGGCCATCCGCGGCGCTCCCTGCCATGCGAGATCGAGTTTTCTGCCTAACAGCGGTCCCCTCCCGAAGCTGCGCTCCAGGTCGTCGCTGATGATGATCACGCGCTCCGTTCCTTTCTGGTCACTCTCGGTCAACTCGCGCCCTTCGACCACCTCAGTCCCCATGGTGCGGAAATAGCCTGGGCTGGCGGCGATCAGAACGGCCGGCGGTCCCTGCTCGCCGGAATCCAATTTGAACTGGCCAGCCATGAACATCTTCGAGATCAGCGGTAGATAGGACACCGCAGCCGCGGATTCCACTCCGGGGACTGCGCGCAACTGTTCGAGCGCCGCGCCGTAGTACTGGCGTTCGCGGCTCTCCGTTTGGTAGCGCGTTCCAAGGAGCGACACGTTCAGGGTCGCCACACGATCCGTACGGAACGCGAGGTCAGCCCCCAGCAGTCTCAGGAAGCTGCGGCCCATGCTGAAAGATCCGGCCGCCAGCGCCACTGTCAGAGCGGCCTGCATCGCGAGCAGGACGCCGCGCATCCGGCTCGCTCCCGAACCGCTCGATCCCGGCTGGGTCCGGATCACATCCTGCCCCGGCTGCATGCGGCCGATCAGCGATGCGGGAAGGACGCCGAACACAATGCCCGTAACAACCGCGAGCCCCAGCGCAAACCCGATCACCCGCCAGTCCAGCACTGTGTATTGCCGCGCCGAAAGCTGCGCCGGCTGCGCGCTGGCGGCCAGCACTGCGGTCCAATGCGCCACCGCCATCCCGGCCACCGCGGCGGCAGCCGTCAGAACGGTTGCTTCGGTCACCAGTTGCTGCATGAGCCGTGCCCGGCTGGCTCCCAGCGCCGCGCGAACCGCGAGTTCCTGGCGCCGCTCCGTGGTGCGCGAGAGCAGCAGGTGCGCCAGGTTGGCGCAGGCGATGAGCAGCACGAACACCACAATCCCCATCAGCACCAGCGAGGCCGAGCGCACCGGTCCCGCCAGCCGGTCGCGCAGCGAAAACAAGTGCGCATCATACGAAAGCCCTTGGATTCGCGACCGGCCGAGGCCGGCAACAGCGCGCGCGACTTCCGCCTCGAACATGCCGGAGCCTTGTGCCAGGCTGACGCCCGGCTTCAGCCGCCCAATTGTGTGCCACCGGACGGCGCCCGCTTTCGGAATCCGTTCGAAGTCATAGATCGTGGGCGTCCAGACTGCCGTCTTCTCCGGATGATCGAGTGTCCGCGGCGCCACCCCGACGACCGTCAGCGGGACCCCGTTGACCCGGATGGTGGATCCGAGCGCGCGCGGATCGCCGCCGAAAAGCTGTTGCCACAGGCCGTACCCGATGACGGCGACGCCGTCCCGCCCGGGGATGTCTTCGTCGGCGGTGAATCCGCGGCCAAACTCCGGCTCGGTTCCGAGCATTCGGAGGAGGTTGGCTGTGGTTTCGGTCACCCGCACACGCGCCGATTCGCGCGTCAGGCTCAGGTTCATCTCGTACGTGGCGTATACCGCCGCGTCGGCAAGATATGGGCTGCCCTCCCGCCAGGCGCGGAATGCCGCGCGCCCCTGAACTACGCTCATCGGATTGACAGACAACTCCACGAGCCGCTCCGGGGCCTGGAAAGGCAGCGAGCGGATCAGCAGCGCGTTCAGCACACTGAAGATCCCCGTGGTGGCGCCGATCGCCAGCGCCAGCGCCGCCAGCGCGAGAGCGGTCACCAGCGAGCGCTGCCGGTAAACGCGCGCGGCATACCGCAGGTCCTGCCATAATTCGCGGGCAATCTCCGCCGGCGCCGTCACGGCCACGTCCGCTAAGGCACGCAGCCCGAGCCACGCTCGGCCGCTCCTGCCCCAGGCCTCACGGTATTCGTCCGAGAACTGGCGCTCCATCGGCTCCGCGTACTCCTCGCGGAACCGGGCGGGGTAGAGCTTCAGCAGCACGCGATAGATGCGGGTCATGCGGTCCCCGGCAACCCCAGGCAGTTCTCCGCCAGCCGGACCAACTGGCGCATCCGTACCGCCTCCGCCTGCGCCACGCGACGCCCCAGGGGCGTGATGCGGTAGTAGCGCCGCCGTTCGTCATCCAGGTGGAGATCCGGCCGCTCTTCGGATTCTTCGATCAGACCCCGCTCGAGCATGCGGCTGATGGAGCCGTACAATGCGCCGGCGGCCAGGTTGAGTTTGCCGTTGGTCCGCCGCAGAATCTCGCGCTTCAAAGCGTAGCCGTGCCGCTCGCCTTCGCTCAGCGCGAGCAACATATGGAAGACCGGTACGGGTAGGGGGAGCTGCTCCTGAACAGTATCGTTACTAGGCTTTGCCATACTGGGTCACATTATGACATAGTATGACAGATTGTCAAGAAGAGCGCTGATCCCCCAGTCTAACTCTCCCCCTGCGGCCCCTCCTCCTCCATCAGCCCCAGATGCCGCGAGATGGCCAGCGCGGTCTCGCGGACGCGGGCCGCCAGCGGGGGAATGTTCTCGAGCTGCGCCACCGGCCCGGAAACACTGATCGCCGCGACGGTATCCCGCTTCCAGTTGAACACGGGCGCGCCGATGCAACGAACGCCCAGCTCTTCTTCTTCATCGTCGATGGAGTAGCCGAGCCGCCGCACACGCTCGCACGCCTGCCTCAGCCGCTTCATCGAGGCGATCGTGTTCTCATTGTGCCGCAACAATCCCTGCTTCCTGACAAGCTCCTCCAGCTCCGCCTCGGGCAAATAGGCGGTCAGCGCCTTACCCACCGCGGTGCAGTGCAGGCCCATGCGCTTGCCGACCCAGGTGGCGAGCTTGGCCGTTCCGGACGGCTCGATCCGGTCGATCAAAAGCGCTTCCCCTTGTTCCAGAATCGCCAGGTGAACCGTCAATCCCGTCTCCTGCATCAGCTTGTAAAGAAATGGCGCGGCCTGATCGCGCAGACTCGTCCCACTGAGCGCCATGTTCGCCAGCGCGTAGAGTGTGGCGCCCAGACGGTATCGGCCGCTGGCCTCATCCCGCTCGACGTAGCCGCGGCGTTCGAACGTCAGCAGAAGCGCGTGGCTCGTGCTCTTGGGCAAGTCGAGTTTTCGAGTCAACTGGGACAGCGTTACGCCGTGGCGCGACCTGGCCAGATACTCGAGAATCCCGAGCGCCCGTTCCAACGCAGGCACCGATTGCGTTTTCGGCGCGGCCGCAATCTTCATAGCGCGCTACACGCGGCGCCGGCCCTACGCCCTCGCCGAGCGAATGCGTGGAAAGTAAATCCAGAGGTGGCCGCCGTTGTCATTTTCTCCGAAGACGATCTCCCCGTCACGGCCCGTCACCGCATCTCCGAAGACGTATCCGTAGCGCCGCCGCTCGATCACCGAAGCCGCGACCCCCAGGTTCGACACCTCCCGGAGTCCCGGATCGTAGCAGAACATGTTGGCGATCTCGTCGCCGCAGAAGCCGAAAACCCGGCCATCGAAGGTAACCGCCATCGGCCCCACCGGTCCCAGCGCAGTGCGCCCCAAGGGCCCGCTGAAGCCCGCGCTCTCGTCAAACGAAAACAGCCGCCCTTCGGTATCGGCAGTATACAGCAGGCCCGTCTGGGCGTCCCTCGCCCAGCTCAGCGGGTGATCCCACGAACCCTCGGGCAGTTTCACGGCCTGGCCCTGAAGCGCGCGCGTCGAGGGGTCATAGTGCCACAAATGTGCGCCGCCGTCCTGACCCACGAATCCGCCTCGCGAGGCGAGAGCGATCCGTCCCTTCGCGGAAACCTCGCCCACAACGCGGATTTGTGGAGCCGCCAGATCCGTGGTGAACAGATGGCCCGCCGTCACCCCGACGGCAAACTTGTGCGAGGCGTCCGCGATCGCGTGTACCACCGGTTCGCCCGGCGCGCACTCGCCGTGGTCCGTCAGCTTGCGATCGTCGAAGCCCCACTCCTGAATCAGGTCCTCGTCCATGTCCGGCGCCGGTGAACTGACGGCGCGCCCTCCCCGCGGCCCGTTCACGAAGGCGAGCAGGCGGGAACCGCCCGATTCGCCGGCGGCCGGCCCGGGGCTGCCCCAGCACACTGCCGCGCAGTGGGTCGCTCCGTCGGGCGTCCCCAGGTCGAAAACGATTCCGGTAAGCCGGTGCATCGCGGCCACGAACAGGTGGCTCTGCCTTCCGCTGGTGCCGCCGAAAATGATGCCGTCGGGCGTGACTTCCAAAGCCGTGATATGGCTCTCCTCGAGCGGCATGGGAACGGTCATGCCCGGAAAACAGGTCGGGAACGCAACCAGCGTGCCCTCGTTGGTGAACGTGCGGCTGACTGCCTTCAAATAGGCCTGGATCTTCGGCGAGTGCCAGTCGATTTTCGGTTCCGTGTCCATGAGCTCTTCCTTTTCTCCCTATCCCCACATCCGGATGGGCAGGTGGGCGTTGGGCCGCTTGCGGCTGGCCGGCATCGCCACCTTGAAAATGCCGGCGGGATGCGAACCAATATGGCCGAAGAACAGGTCGCCGTTGTGGTCCACCGCGCCGCGAGAGACGTACTGTGCGGATCCGTTGGGGTGTACCAGCAGGGTCACTTCCTCGCGCTTGAGAGTGGCCGGATCCAACCTCCAGACCACCCCCTCCCCTTCCTCACGGGAGGACGGCAGGCTGTGAACGGATTCGCGCCAGCGCGACGCCACGTAGTATAGTTTGCCGTCTCCGCCGAAGACCAGCCCACCGCAGTGGTCCTGGAACATGCTCATCGGGACTGTGAGGTCGCGCTCCTGCGTCGCCGGGCCCAGGCTCTCGATGCGCGGCCATTCCCCTTCGTTCGGCCAGATGCGCATCAGGTAGGGGTTCGGCGCCCAGGTGGACGCGTACACGCACTCCCGGTCCGGCGAGGGCGCCACGTCGTAGAACACGCTGTGCCAGCCGGTCTCGTAGGCGGCGTGCGGAAGGATATCCGGAGACACCTCCAGGCGGTCTTTATCGGGACTGTAGCGGACCAGGTGGCCGTCGTCGTTGGTGGTCCACACGCGATGCTGTTTATCGATAAACAGCGCTTGCGGATTGATCGAGCTGATGCGGCCCAGGTCCCGCCGTTTGCGCGCCTTCAGGTCGTAGATGATGAAATGGTCCCGCGGATAGCTCATCGCGTAGAGCAGCCCCCGTTCTTCGTCGTGAAGCAGGCAGCGGCAGCCCTCCTTCGGGACCAGCGTGTCCCACCACAGCACCTGGTCCTTGCGCGTATCGTAGGCCAACAGCGCCGAGCCGCGGAAACACCGCTTCTCGTCGTGCCAGGAGTACCACGGACTGTAAACGGGAAGGTCAAACGGCGGTCCCGAAAGATGAGTCGCCATGTACATGACCCCATCGTGCATCGACGGCGCGAAGCTGTAGTGGATCTTGCACTGCGTGGCGCGTCCGGAGTCGCCCGGGTCATCGACCTTCTCCCCAAGGTCGAACAGATAGTCGAGATCGTCCCGCTGCTCGTTGTACCGGACTGGCTTCACGACGCCGCCCGGCACGCCTTCGGCGCAGGCCGCCGCATAAACCCGGCCATCCGGCCCCACCGATACAGCCCAGCACGTATCGGAAATCGGCCACTTGTCGAACGGATACCACTTGACGCCGTATTCTTCCCTGCCTCCTTGCAGCCCCGCGGCTTTCGCCGCCGCACCCGCCAGCATAAACCCGGCCGACAGAACTCCCGTGCCGGCCTGCAGGAACTCGCGCCGGCCAATTCCTGATTCCTTCATTCGGTACTCTCCTCCTTGCCCAGGTTTTCCAGTGTACCGCTTCTATCCCCACATCCGAATGGGCAGGTGCGCGTTAGGCCGCTTGCGGCTGGCCGGCATCGCCACCTTGAAGATACCGGAGGGACGCGAACCGACATGGCCGAAGAACAGGTCGCCGTTGTGGTCCACCGCGCCGCGAGAAACGTACTGTCCAAGCCCGGAGGAGTGCACGAGCCGGGTCACTTCTTCGCGCTGGAGGGTGATCGGATCCAATCTCCAGACCACCCCCTCCATCTCCTTGCGCGGTGGCGGCATGGGGTTGTAAACGGGATCGCGCCAGCGCGAGGCTACGTAGTACAGCTTGCCGTCTCCACCGAAGACCAGTCCGCCGCAGTGATCCTGAAACATGCTGATCGGGAACGTGCGGTCGCGCTCCTGTGTCGCCGGGCCGAGGCTCTCGACGCGCGGCCATTCGCCCTCGTTCGGCCAGATGCGCATCAGGTAGGTATTCGGGCTCCAGGTGGACGCGTACACGCACTCCCCGTCCGGCGAGGGCGCAACGTCGTAGAACACGCTGTGCCAGCCGGTCTGATAGGCCGCGTGCGGAAGGATATCGGGAGACACTTCGAGGGAGTCCTTGTCGGGACTGTAGCGGACCAGGTGGCCGTAGTCGTTCGTGGTCCACACGCGATGCTTCTTGTCGAGAAACAGCGCTTGCGGGTTGATCGAGCTGATGCGGCCCAGGTCCCGCCGTTTGCGCATCTTCAGGTCGTAGGCGATCATATGGTCCCGGGGACAGCTCATCGCGTAGAGCAGGCCGCGTTCTTCGTCGTGGAGCAGGCAGCGGCAGCCCTCTTTCGGGATCAGCGTGTCCCACCAGAGCACCTGGTCCTTGCGCGTATCGTAGGCCACCAGCGCCGAGCCGCGGAAAGCTCGCTTCTCGTCGTGCCAGGAATAGTATTCATCGTAGACGGGCAGGTCAAACGCCGGGGCCGAAAGATGGGTGGCCATGTACATGATCCCGTCGTGCATCGACGGCGCGAAGCTGTAGTGGATCTTGCACTGCGTGGCGCGGCCCGAGTCAGCCGGGTCATCGACCACCTGCGCAAGGTCGAACAGATAATCCAGATCGTCCCGCTGCTCGTTATACCGGACCGGCTTCACGATGCCGCCCGGCGTGCCCTCGTTGCAGGCAGCCGCATAAATCCGGCCATCGGGGCCCACCGATAGAGACCAGCAGGTGTCCGAATCCGGCCACCCGGTGAACGGATACCACTTGACGGGGTATTCTTCCGCGCCTCCCTGCTGCCCGGCAGCTTTCCCTGCCGCCCCCGCCAGCATCAACCCGGCGGACAGAACTCCCGTGCCGGCCTGCATGAACTCGCGACGCCCAATCCCTGGTCCCTTCATTCGGTGCTCGCCTCCCTGCTCACGGCTTTGTAGTGTACCGCTTGGACGGCTAGGGAAGGTAGTGACAACACTGGGTGTTCGGGTGGGGCGGGCGTCCTCGCCTCGAAGCCGGAAACGGCCGGGATGAACGAGGCGCTGGACGATGTCCCTGCGGCCGAGTCACGCAAGATGGCGCAGGAGGGCCACGAGCCGCTGCCGAAGAAGCCGCGCTGCTGCGTCCCCAAGCGCAAAGAGAATCTCACCCCTCAGTCTGGCGCCGTCCAACCATGCGTTCCCGCCTCGAGCCGATGAAGAAATTCGTCCGCATTGCCGCGCGCTCACCCTCGACGGCGAGACCCCGGTACAGAAGGTTGCAGTATACTACTAGGCCTTTGACCGTGAACTCCGTTTCTTTACGGTAGCGGCATCTACCTGTAACTGAGCCGCGACCGTAAGGGAGCGGTAGCAACGCATCACGCGGTCGAGGTACTGGCGTCCCTCTCGGGATCCGGATTGGAAGAGGGGAAATCCCGAACAAAGGAGAGAAACTCATGCCTGCAATTTCTGGGTCGTTCTCCGGCAACGTCAAAGTGCTAACGGCGCTTGCGTTGTCCGACCAGCCAAACCACGAGCTCAACCTGGTTGAAGTCAGCGGCATACAGAAGACCTCGGATGAGCAGTGGAACAATGCGGCGAGGGCAAGGTCGCGATGAACCGTGGCGAGATCGCCGTCGAAGGCAACTGGCAATACACCGGCGGCAGCGGCAAGTTCCAGGGGATCACCGGCGGCGGCACGTTCAAGACCAGGGTGATCTCGCCCCGGGAGGTGGAGGCTGCCTGGCAGGGCGCCTACGAGCCTGCCACCCTCAAAGCTCACGCCCGCTGAATTCGCCGGATAGTGGCAAACGGGGCCATACACCGCCCTTACCGCAGGAAGCCCGAGTCCACGCGCTTGCCTTCCCGCCAGATGGCGTACTCCACGCCGTCCAGGGGAGACGATTGCGCCACGCGCACCGTTTCGAGGGCGCTGTTGCCCGCAATCACGACCACCTCGTGCGCCGCATCGGCCGGGTTCGGCGCGGCCAGCACCAGCGCTTCGCTTCCGCCGGCGTGCGCCGTGCCCTTCACGCGGAACTCCCCACCGTCGTAGTCCAGCCCCAGGCGCTCCTTCCACGCCGCCAGCGCCGAGTTGGTTTCGGGGCGGCCAACGAAGACCACATCGTGCGTGTTCAGCTCCTGGCCGCTGACTTCGAAGTCCTTGCGGATGGGCACTTCGCTCTCGAAACCGCCCAGCAGCCCGGCCTGCAACTGCTCGGCCGCGAACCGGTTCGAGCCGGCTTCCATCACCGTCCCATAAACAATCAGCGCGGAAGCGATCCGCTGCTCCAGCACACCGGCCAGGTAGACCGGCGGCGCATGGCCCGGTTCCACGCTATCCAGCCAGGAATGGAAAAACGAGGCCAGGGACTTCCCGGCAGCCTTCTCCGCCGCCGCGATGAAGGCGTCCGACGATACCGGCTTCGTCGTGTGCTCCGCGAAGAACTCGCGCATCAACGTGAGGAACTTCTCATCGCCCATTTCCCGCCGGAGCGCGTCGAACACCAGCGCGCCCTTGTGTTCCGCCAGCGGATACCACTCCTCCGATCCGGTCCGGGCAACCAGCGATCGCAGCGGCTGGTCCCAACGCAGGCGGGCGACGGAGTAGCCGGCCCGCTCGGCTGCGAGCGCCTTTTCCCAGTCGTCCGAGTCCAGCACCGCGTAGTATTCAGCCGAGCCGGCGCTCAGCCACGTGTCGCCATCTGAGGCAGGCAGAATCCAGCCCTCCCACAACCGGTCCTTGTAAGGGTTCTTCTTCGCCTCGGACTTCGCCTCCGAAGGCGCTGTCAAAGAATCCGGGGACACGCCGGGCTGGCTCCGCCGAATGTCCGGCTTGCCGGCGAGCGCAGGCGTGTCCCCCGGATTCTTTGACAGCGCCGCCAGGGGATCGATCAAACGGTATCCGCCGGAGTAGATGCCCGTCGCCGAAAGCTCGCGATCCGTCGCGCCCGGAACCCACTCGCGCTCGTTCGGTTTACCGAAAACGGCCCACACCATCATCCGGTTCGCCATATCGGCGGTTGCGACTTTTCCGTCCATGGACGTTGGCGAGACCAGCGGCGCCGTGCGGAACGCCAGAAACCCGAACTGCTCGTCGATCTTCCCGTTGTACTTCCGGTAGAGGTCCTGCCAGGCGATGTCGCGCGGCGCCGGAACAAACGGCACGTGTACCGGCGTGCCCTTCGGGTCGGGCTGATACTCCAGCCGCACCTCGAGGTCCTTGGTGTTATTGCAGCCCCAATAGAAGCCCTCGGTGCCTCCGAACCACTCGCCGCGCGAGCTGCGCCACAGCTTGCTCTTATACGTGCCGAGTTCGAGCATGGCGATCTCGTTCGTCTTGCCGTCGCCGATGATCCACTCGTTCGTGTAGAGGCCGTTGTTGCCGCCGCCCAGCGCATCCGCCACCTCATCGATCGTGCCGCCGTACTGCACCGCTTTGCGCGCCCGGTAGGCCACGGGCGTTCCGCGCGCGTTGAACGGAGTCTGGCGGATGGTTGTTTCGGTGAGCACCACGCCGGCGTCGTTCTGATACCAGTCGAGCCCGCTCTCGATGCCTCCCGCGTACGTCTGCATCAGGACCCTGTGGCCGGCGGCCGGCTTGAGATCCAGCATCACGTTGCTGGCCTCGGCGAGCAGCAGCGGCCACATCGTGATATGGCCGATGACCATCTTTCCGTCCCGGGTGGCCTTGCCGGTTGCCGCGAATGCGCTGCAGTGCTCGGAGCCGGGCGCCTCGCCGTAAGCAGGAGCCTCGAGTTTCAGCCCCTCGAGCCCGGTCGGGGTAACCGGAAGCGCTTCACTGAGCGTGCCCAGCTCCACAAACGTGTTCGCGGTCACGATGTCGAGGAAATCGATGGGGCGGCCGTTCCACTTCGCGCCCGCGGCCTTCGCGCCGTCGGCGATTCCCTTCATCTCCTCGAGAATCTCCCGGTCGAACCCGCGCAGGAACAGCGCATTGGCCGTGGTCCGGGCCGTTTCCCACGCGCGCTCCTTCGCTTTCCGGTCGAGCAGCAGCGCGCAGCGGTTCACGTAGTCGGGAATTTCATGCGCCATCAGCCGGCCGTGCTGGTATCCGCGCTCGTAGGGCTGGCCTTCGATGTGGAGATACGTCCAGCCGCCCACCGGATACCGGTACGCCGGACCGTAGGTCTCGACCGCGTCTTCCGAGGGCCATTCCGCCCGGCCTGAAATCTCTTCGAGCGCCACGGAATTGAACCACGCGCGCCCGCGCAGGTTGCCGCCCGCGCCGGCGGTCAACACCACGCGATCGTCCGCGCGCGTCGCCGTGAACCGGAGGCGCACCCGCGTCCAGTCGCGCGTGCCTCCAACCGGCTCGGAGTGGACGTCGAACGGCATGGAAGCCATCGCCACCGCGGCGCCGATGGCGACGGGCGTGCGGTCCCTCTCGCGAACCTCGAGGGCGTCGGTGCGGACCCAGGCGCTCAGCTCATACCGTTTCCCGATCGAGAGCCGCACCGGAGCGGATTCGATCAGCACATCGCCCGCGGCCTCCGGCTCGACGCGTAGCGAGCCCTTGCCGTCGCGAGAGACGCGCTGGTCCGCCGCCGCCTGGCCGCGCACCGCGGTCCAGCCCTTGGCATTCCCAAACGAGCCGTTCAGAACCGGCTGCGCGGCGAATACCGTGCCCAGCGAAGCCAACACGAGACAGAGCGGCGCTCGACGCATTTCCGAACCTCCGAAGTATAAGGACTATCGTACCCCGGTGGGGCAGGTTCCCCCGGAGCCAGAACAACTCATTGAGCCGCCGATGAACACCGATGAACGCCGATTAGAAAAAAAGCATCGGCGTTCATCTGCGTTTATCCGCGCCCGGAAATGGTTCTTTCGGTAGTCCCAGCCAGCCACTGCCGCGCTTCCGCCTGGATGCGCGCCAGGTGCTCCCGCCCCAGAAAGCTTTCGGCGTACAGCTTCAGCAGGTCTTCGGTCCCGGACGGGCGGGCCGCGAACCAGCCGTGCTCGGCGACCACCTTCACCCCGCCGATCGGCGCTCCGTTGCCCGGCGCGGTCGTCAAAATCGTCTGCACCGGCTCGCCCGCCAGCTCCGCCATGCGGACCTGCTCCGGCGTGATCCGCCCCAAGGCCGCCCGCTGCTCCGCGCTCGCCGGCATGTCGATGCGCTCGTAGTCCGGCTCGCCGAACTCGCGCGTCAGATCGCGGTACAGGTCTCCCGGGTCGCGCTGTTTTTTCGCGGTGATCTCGGCGGCGGCGAGTCCGAGGATCAGCCCGTCCTTGTCGGTCGTCCAGACGGTCCCATCCCGGCGCAGGAACGACCCTCCCGCGCTTTCCTCTCCCCCGAATCCGAACGAGCCGTCGAGCAATCCGTCCACAAACCACTTGAACCCGACCGGCACTTCGACCAGGCGCCGTCCGAGCCGTCTCGCCACCCGGTCGATCATGCTGCTGCTGACGGCCGTCTTTCCCACCGCCGCGTCGCGCCGCCACCCCCTCCGGTCCTCGAAGAGAAACGAGATGGCGACTGCCAGGTAGTGATTCGGATTCATCAGGCCCGCGCTGCGCGTGACGATCCCGTGGCGATCGCTGTCGGTGTCGTTGGCGAAAGCGATGTCGAAGCGGTCCTTGAGGGAAATGAGGCTGGCCATCGCGTAGGGAGACGAGCAGTCCATGCGGATCTGGCCGTCCCAGTCCACGGTCATGAACCGGAAGGTGGGGTCGATGGCCGTATTCACCACCGTGAGGTCGAGCCCGTAGCGTTCCCGGATCGGCTCCCAATAGCGGGCCGCCGCGCCGCCCAGCGGATCGACTCCCAGCTTCAGCCGGGCCCCGCGGATCGCATCCAGATCCACCACCGAAGCCAGGTCGCTCACGTAGGCGCCGATGTAATCGTGCTTGTGCGTCGAGGAAGCCCCGCGCGCTTTCGCGTAGGAAACCCGTTTCATCCCGCCGAGCGACTCCGCCAGCAACTGGTTCGCGCGCTGCTCGATCCAGTCCGTGACCTCGGTATCCGCCGGGCCTCCGTTTGGCGGGTTGTACTTGAACCCTCCATCCTCGGGCGGATTGTGCGAAGGGGTGATGACGATCCCATCCGCCTGGCCGGTGGTTCGCCCCCGGTTGTAAGTCAGGATCGCGTGCGAGATCACCGGCGTCGGCGTATAGCCGCCGTCCGCATCGATCATGACTTCCACTCCGTTGGCGGTGAGCACCTCGAGCGCGCTCACAAACGCCGGCTCCGACAGCGCGTGCGTGTCCATGCCGAGAAACAGGGGACCGCCGATGTGCTGCCCGTTCCGGTAATCGCAAATGGCCTGCGCGATGGCCAGGATGTGCCACTCGTTGAAGGACTGCTGAAACGCCGAGCCGCGATGTCCCGAGGTCCCGAAGTGAACGCGCTGCTCGGGTACGCCCGGGTCGGGCCGTTCCGAATAGTATGCCGTCACCAGTCTCGGCACATTGACCAGCATGGAAGCAGGGGCAGGCTTGCCCGCCAGCGGACTCACACCCACATCCTGATCGTCTCGTATTTCGCCCCCGGACGCCAGACCCGTCAAAAAATCCGGGGACCCTCCGGGCCGGCCACACTGAATGCTCGGCTTGTGGGCGCGCTCACGCGTGTCCCCGGAATTCTCTCCGAGCCGCGACCGTGGGAGTCGTCAAAGAATTTCGCCTCGCCCAGGGGCGACGGGTACAGCCGTAGATTTCGTGCAAACCGGGCCGGTCGTAAGGGTCGACGGTGTCTGAATGCTGTTGACCGGCTATACGGCAATGCCGTATAGTCGAAGCGTGATCGCCGAAATAGTAAGCCTGTCCGGATACGAGTCTCAGGCATCGGCGCTGCTGAACGAGGAAGAGCGGATGGCGATGGAGTTCTTCATCGCCTGCGCGCCGGAAGATCACCCGGTCATCCCGGGCGCCGGCGGCTTTCGCAAGGCCCGCTGGGCCCGCCGCGGCAAGAGGAAGAGCGGCGGTCTTCGCGTGGTTTATTTCTTCCTGGCCCAGCCGGGCCGGATCTACATGGCGGCGATTTACGCGGAATCGCGAAAGGACACCCTTTCGGCGGCCGATCGGAACGTGCTCGCAAAGCTTGCGGCGCAGATCAAGAAAGCAGCGAAGGGAGGGCGTTAATCATGGCCGTGCGCAATTCGAAGGCCGGAGCCGGGAGGCGAACCAAGCTTGGCCTGGCGCTGGAGCGGAGCGCCAAGGAAATCCTGGCCCACGTGAAGGGCGAGGCGAGACTGCCTGCACGGCGTATCGTGCTGCCTGACGAGGTGGATGTGAAGCGTATTCGGACCAAGGCGGGAATGTCGCAAGCCGAGTTTGCGCGGGCATTTTGCATCAACCCGAGAACCTTACAGGAATGGGAGCAAGGACGCAGAAAGCCCGACGCAACGACCCGCGCCTACCTCGCCGTCATCGCCAAGAAACGTGATGTGGTGCTGCAGGCGCTGGCGTCCTGACGTCAAGGAAACCACCCAGGAAATCGCCCAGCCCGACCAGGCCGGCGCGTCTTCCCCGCCCGGTCCGCCCCGCCGCGCTTCAGCGCCGCGGCGTCGTCCACGGCGCAGCCACGACCGGCTCCTGTAGCCTGCCACTCGCCGCTTCCTCAAGCCCCGTTTCCGAGGACTTTGCCTGCGGCCGGGCAATTCTACGAGTCAGCGGCTGCCACCGCCGAGTCGTTTCCGATCAAGGCTAGCGACATATCGGTAACTATTTCAGCTTGCTCACGGCCTCGATAGGTTGCGCTCGACGGCAGCAGGAGGGCACCGGCGCCGTTCGCCGATACGAATCGCCCCGCGGCGCGGCGCCAGTTCCTACACCTGGTCCGAGGCGATGCGCGATCAGTAGATGGAATTCTGGCTGCGCGGCCAAGTACACGCCTTCGAGGATTTCCAGGGCATCCCGGCGCTCGCCGTTCCTGATAACACCAAGACTGGACACCGTTTGGAATAGATTGCTGCCGTTCTGCTGTAATACAACTGTGCCAGAAACTTGCTGTCGTTACAGGGAGTTTATGTTCGGTTCGCGGATTGCGTACCTGATGATTTTTCCTCTGCTGATTTGCTCGCCGGCAATGCTGCAGGAGTCGAGTGTAAAGGACCCCACGGATATTCGTGTGGAACTCCGTTCCGCCACCGGTTCGAATCGCTTCCGACTCGGCGAGGTTATCCCGCTTGAGGTCCTCGTTTCCAGCAGCGCGCCCAACCGTTACCTGGAGCCCTGCACGCTGTTTCGGGAGAGCTGCTTTGGATTCCCGCGCTGCCGCTTTTTTACTGACTGGTCTTTCGGCATCGTACCGGAAAGCGGATGGACGGATATCGGTTGGCACGGCTGTATGACAGCGGGCGGCCCCAGTTACGAAGTGAAGAGCGGCGATCTGTCGGCAGAACCCAAAAAATACTCCTATACGCTTACCAACAAATTCCGCTTCGACAAACCTGGAGAGTACACGGTGCGGTTGTCGTTGACAGTGGGCCTTGACGACGAGACCAACCAAATCATAAAAACTTTGAAGCCCAATTCAGTCCGTAAGACAGCGGAGATCGTTTTGGACATTGTCCCGGCCGGAGCCGAATGGCAGGCGAGCGTCATTCAGAAAGGGATTGATGCTTGGGCGGCTGGACCGCCCAAATACGCCAATCCAACATCGCCCGCCTATTTGCAATACCAGCAGGACACGGCGCCACTTTGCAATCTGGGCACGCCGGAGGCTGCGCGCGCATTGGTTGGCTTACTCAGCCAGGAACGCGATGTCTCGCACTGCCTGAACATAAATCCGAACATAGACACGTCGGTTTCCGAGATGCGCCGCCTCCTGGTCGATCCGAATGTCGGTGTTCGTCCCATATTCTTTGCCGAATACGCAGCGCTTCTCAGCCGGAGTCGGCCCAAAATTGGTGGAATCCAGGCTGCGACCATTCAGACGGTGAATGAATTGCGCGACACGCTGGTCGCTTCGTTGCCCAAAAAGAATCCCGGCGCAATGGTGACATCTCTCGAGACTGTGCTCCTGAATCCAATGAGCGGGCATTGGGTGGAACAGGGATCGGCTTACGATCTCCATGAGCCGTACGCGAAAGAAGTCATCGCCATGGCGGCTGCAAACTTCGATCGATTCTCCGAACAGACTCAGGAGGCGCTGCTCGATACCGGCTGGGAGCATCTGCGATCTCCGCTCATGCTCTCTGTGGTTCGTCAGAAAGCCGAGGCTGGCAATGGCCAGGCGTTGTTGCGTTGGCTCGAGCTCGACCCCGTGCCCGCAACCAGTTTCATGCGCCAGGAAGTGGTCCGGCCGGCGCCACGCTTTTCGTCCTACTACCTTAGGCTTCCGGATGCCACGCTGCCGGACCAGGAACGCCAGATTGCCGCGAACTTTGTTGCCCTTGACAATACGCAGGATCTTGAACGTGAGGCCACGTTGTTGCACCGCTATGCGACGCGGACTGTATCGCCCGCCGTGCTGCCGTTCATCGATGCGCATCTTGCCGAATGGCCCTGCTCGCTGCAAATTCCCGTCCTTGCCTATCTATTGAAGGTTTCGCCGGGCGATGAAGCGCCTCGCGTAGAGCAGGTATTGCAAAACGTAAAGGCGCCTTCTTGTCCGCGCGGAGAATTCTTTCCCAGTCTGGGTTTTGTTGAACCAAGCGCCGTGCTGGAGCGTCCGGCCTTGAAGCAGATCGAAACCGGAACGCCTCTTGCGCGCGATGCCGCCGAATATTTGAAGCTTTACGGTTCCACCGCGGTCAAACCCGCGGTCTGGGAACAGCTTTCGCGATGGAGCCGGAGGTTCACGGAAACCGGCGCGGAGGAGCGGCTAGCCAAAAGAGCGAACGACTGGAACGATCCTAGTAAGAGGGCACAGATACTGGACGATTCATTCCAGAATCAGGTAGTCACTACTCTGCGCGAAGCGTACGTAGAAGGGCAGGGATGGGTTCTCTCCGCGGAGGAGGAGCGCCAATTCACAGCGCTGGCGGGTGAACCAGCCAGGAAGGGGCTGGCTTGCTCATTCAGTTGCAGTTCGTCCTTGAGCATCGGCCCTGTAACTGGCACTTACCTCATTCGCGGCATGGTCAACGAGCCAGTGTGGCCGAGAGAGGCCCGAATTGACTACCTGATGCCAACTCAAAGACTTCATTACGCGGTCAATCAGTACCACTGCGCCAGCTTGGAGGCGTTCAAACAAAAGCTGCTGCAGTTTCCCGCTGGTTCGAGATTTAACATTGGATGGAGTTCAAGCGAGATAGATCGGGCGAAGCTTGTCGAACTGAAAGACTTCCTCAGGAGTCACGGATATCTTGTTCTGAGTCAGTGAATCTGTGAATCCCAGAAAGGCTCCCACCCCAGACGGGTCCTCGGATCGATGCACAACCCCCGACTGCTCCATCCCTTCGAAAACGCCGATTGGTTAGTCCCGCAGATTCAGCAACTTCGGCTCTCGGAACCCGGGTCGGAAGTGGCCGGCCCGCCGATGGCGCTTTCACCCCTCGTTGTGCCCGACCGGCCAGGGCCGGCACGGTCCATTCCTTCGAAAACGCCGACCTGTTAGTCCCGCAGATGCAGTGACTTCGGTGCTCGGAACCCGGTTCGGAAGCGGCCAGCCCGCCGGTGGCGTTTTCATCCTTCGTTGTGGCGGACCCGCAGCGGCCGCAATGTGGGATTCACCAACCCCTCCCACAATGTGGGATTCACCAGCCCCTCCCACCCCACAACCCCTTTCTTCCCCATCACTTGACTCCGCCGAGCCGCAGGCCCAAGCCCCTCCCCGTGCTACCTCATAGAGCGGAGCCATAACCAAAAATGCCGCACCCCAAAACCCCCGTCTCCCCAAAGCAACTCGCCGCCAATCGCGCCAATACCGTCAAATCTACCGGCCCACGCACCGCCCCGGGCAAGGCCCGCTCCGCGCAA